>Ga0065711_1000019_pt1 | contig 138753 bp, 59 predicted proteins | sample Hoacrofraction12_FD_59098 | JGI IMG/M metagenome (GOLD analysis project Ga0065711, IMG submission 59098) | Hoatzin crop microbial communities from Cojedes, Venezuela - Epithelial fraction 12 v2 (version 2) | ecosystem: Host-associated > Birds > Digestive system > Esophagus > Crop | place... | reverse complement strand
ATCCACCAAACGGTCCACCCATCAAATCCATGGCTCTCCAATTTAGAGAGAAGGATGTTGTGGGGGACCGTGTCAAAGGCTTTACAAAAATCCAGATAGATGACATCCATTGATTTTCCCTTGTCCACCCTTGTTGTTACACCATCATAGAAAGCCATTAGGTTGGTGAGGCAGGACTTGCCCTTGGTGAAGCCATGCTGGCTATCTCGAATCACCTCCCTGGCCTCCATGTGCCTTAGCATATCTTCTAGGAGGATAGCATATCTTCTAGGAGGATAATGGTTATATCTAAATAGAGAAGTTCAAATGGCTACAAACAGAAAAGAATTGCATGTACTGCTGCAAATTTTGAGATGGTCAGAGCATTTCCTGAAAGAACAGTACCAAACTCCTCTTCATTATCTCACCAGGATGTTGAGCAATAGCTGATAAAAGTGTCAGAGTTTAAGAAGTTGGTATTGCATAAGAAGACTTGGAGTCAAGCATCATTTCAACAATTTTCACAGTAATGGTTCTAGCATTTTCCAGCCAAAAGAAATTTGTTTAGATAAATGCTCCTTGAAAACAGCTGGGAAATCCACAAACTTGACCAGAGGAGGACTGCAAAGCCCTTACAAATTGTTTGGAAAATAAACAGAATGAAAGGAGATGCATATCAACATCAGTCAACACTGGTATGGATGAATACCTGTCCTTGAAGCACTGGAATTGAGTTAGCACTAACTGCAGATTGAGACATTTCTCTGTCTCTCACTAGGTAGCACTTACCTTTGTCTGAAATAGATATGTAATCCAGTCCTGCTCCCCTCAGTATGCACCAGTACTTTCCCCCCCTACACCCTGCTTCCCCAGGCTATCCAGAACTACTCGAAGACAGAGGCTGAAAAGGTATTTAGGCCAACTTGTTTTATGTGGCCTGTGTTATTTGACTCATCTGATGTGTGCTCAGGGCAATGGCTGTGTTTCAGGTGTCTTGATCTGTGCGTGAACTAATAATTTTTTTTATATGTTTAGCCTTGGTCTACTGTTACAGCAAAAATTTATGCTGTATATGAAAAAGAAATCTTATCAAGTGCATTCGCTTTTTAAACATACAGAACCTCATTAAGGTTTTATTACCAGCTGCAAGGTATTGTTAACAATCTTGAACATTCATTAGACATTCATAAGTAAACAGTTTTAAGGCATCAGTTGATTGCTACCAATTAGCAAGTTCATAAGGGTTATGATTACAAGATTTTGAATTAGGAATATTAAACTATTTCATGAGATTTATAACTATGGAGGTAAACCTCCTACCTAAATGGTTTAGTATTAGAATTTTTTTAAAGACTTGCACCCCAGTAGTAAGATTACCAAGTATTGCTTATACTTATAATGACCACCACTTTCTGAAAATAATTAGGTGGTGTTCTACAATTTTACAGTACTGTCTTCATTCATAATATGCATTAAACTTTGCACCAAATGTAAGGAGGGTGTTTTTTGGGGGGTTGGGTAGTTTTTTTGCTCTTACTGTACTTGGAATGCATACGTATGTTAAGAGAGCTTTCTCTGTTTATTATTGACCTTCAGAGTACAGACAAGCAAGATTCATAAACAATTTATACCCAGGAAACACAGCACAGATATTTTAGGTTTGTGTCTGCAGAACAGGTATCTCGCATAACTAGTTGCCAGGATGAACAGCTAGGCCTTGATATTTTGTTCTTTCTTTACTTTTAATATGTCTTATGCTCATCTGCTACATAATTAATTACAATGTTAGGCATTCAGCTTCAGCCAGTATAGCTGCATTTTACTCGTATCATAAATCTGATCCAAACAGGACCATTAGCTGCAGAGAAACTGGGAATAAATCCTGTTCTTCTGGACAGCACATGACCCTTTGAATAACATGAGGGCCTTTTCTTTCTCTCAAATCCTGTGCTTTACACGATATGTATATTTCAATTTCAGCAAGGAAAGCAAGCCGGAGTCTTGCACAATATAGAGGCTTCTATTAGCCTCAAAGCTCATCTAATTTATCTATTATAAATGAAGCAGAAGCCTGACAGAAAAACGTGACATCTGATGGTCTAATTAATGTAATCACTTCCTAATAACATGATTTTGCAAGTTCAGAGTTTACTTTCATCATCCTTTGTGCAAATAAATTTGATAGATCAAATGTTGACATGAATCTGCAGCAGTGGTGACCTAACCGAAGCCTTTTTAGCAAGTCATAAATGTCCTGCCTGAAATCTAATCTTGCAGAGAAAAAAAGCTGGATTTTTTTCTCTCTTTCAGGACGTGAGTTGAAAGCAAATTGAAGCAAACATACGTAGAACTGTAGTCATCATTTTCAGCTGTCATTTTTCTCTACTTGGTTCTCTGCATTAAGTGAAAAACTATGGAATAGCCTTTTACAAAACAGAACAGCTCCATTGTTAATAATTTTAAATAGTCTTCAACAGAAAGAGTTGTACTACAATCACAGTATGGCAATGTTGCAGACAGCCTTTCAAACTGCATTGGACGCCAATTTTACATGTTAGATGCATCTTGGATACCTACACCCCTTCTGAAACCTAGCTACACTACGTTTCCAACACTACCCAGGTTTAACCAAGCAAAACATTATGCAATATAAATACGTTTCTGTAACTGGGGCAATTTGCTTTCTTACCCATGTAACCCTTCAGCTGTCCAAGCTCATAATGTTTACTCACAAAGATCCACGCAGTAATTCAAGCAATAACTGTCATGAAATTGCACTATAACCAAACAACTATTGAGTTTTTTCTTCCAAGCAAGGAAAAATGTTTAGTCTAGCTAACCCTTGCTTCTACTGGCTATGTACTCATAAAAGTTTCGCCACAAGCCTTATAAAATTATAATACTTGCGTAACAATATTTGCATTTAGTCTACACTGCCTATCTTTGAGCTGTTATTATGGTAAGGCCCAAATCATTGTGCAATACACAGTGCCAGAGAGAGAAGAGGCTGGTCAGACCATGTTTTGTGAATGATGTCTCTTGTTACGAAAATCTCTGCCTTTGTTTTTCACTTTTTGCCTTCTTCCGAGACTACAAATGAGTATAACAAGGCAAGAGGTTGCAAACAGCTTCTTAAAACAGTTGTTATTAAAACCAGATTAACAGTGAGGTAAAGCAAGGTAACAAGACTTTCTAGAGTACATTACCTTTCTGTGAAACATAACCTGGAACTTACTCTAGGTTACAGCTCTGCCAGCACTCTCAGGACAGATCCATTTGGAGTGCCCGTCCTTTGCTGATCTCTGTGGTAGACCACTGGTCTTAATGATCTTGACAATCAGATGCACAGTGCTGTAGTCCAAAAATCTCTGAAGACAGTTCCTCACCTACAAGAATGCAGTTCTCAAATTTTTATGCTTCATGATGATTCTCGTTCCTCATTTTAGGTTTTCCATCCACTTCTTTGTCACAAGCAGTTAAATACCAGTTCTCCAACTTTTCTCAAGTCTGAAATTTTGCATATTTAAAGTCTTTCTCAAGTCTTAGGTTTGTAAGTTTTACACAAAATTTTTATGAAATTATAATTTATATGCACTTTCTTCTAGTCCTAGGTCTCCACAATAATGTCAGTTTCTTCTAAAAGCTACATGTGGCCCTTTCAACTCCACATATAAAGCATATCATAGCATAAAAAATAAGTCACTTTGTTGAAAAAGACTAAATTCAGATGTGTCTTAAGCATTGCTCCTCTTTTCAACTACTGTCATGTGAAAATGCAATAATAAATCTTGACTGTCTTTACAGTGTGTGTGTTCATTCACAAGAGCAGACATTTGCAAAGAATGCATAAATACTTTACTTGCATGAAGAAACTAGATTTTGCACAGCACTATGTGCTAATATCTAGTGTTTGTTGAACTTTGGACACCAACACATGCACCTGTCTCTTGAGCACTGAGCCATGCTACTTTGTAATAAGAATCTGGGTAGGAATAAAAAAATATTCCCACTAGATATTTTTGTTGTGCATCTTTGAGGATGATTGACTTAGAGACAGCCTGCAGGAAAATCAGAACAGCCTCATTTATTCAAACAAAAAGTAGTTTACAACACAGATTTCTAATATCATGCTGATATTGTGATTTTTTTTAATAATGAAATTTTGGTTTGTCTTTCATTTTCTTTCCCAAATTGGTCTTTTTTTAACCTCAGCCACATACAACATTTCCTGTTATCATGCAGATCTCATCTATACAACCCAATTTTTTGCAATCACAACATGCAATCCATACCCTCATTCTTCTGGGCTTCAAAAGTTTGATTTGAACATTTTGTTGTTTAAATAAATCCCATCCCTCCACTTGAATTGTTTTTTTTCTCAAAAGAAAAGCGAGGGAAAGACGAGAATCTTTTTTCACCTTTCTTGAGTTTGACTAGACAAGTATTAGCAGCCTACAAGGTTGTCTTGCACAGAAAACATTGTAAGAGAGACAAGAAACTAATTACTCTAGTTTTCAAGACAGGCAAATAATTCTGTTAGTTATGCAATACCTGACATTTCTGCAAGACAGGTTGCTTCTATAATCCAACAGACTGGTGACTAGAACTACACCTGGCCACTTATAAATAAATAAACAAAACCCCAAACGAAACAACCTAGCTTTAAATGTTTTATTTAATGTATTCTGTATCCTAATATATTTAAAGAAATTAAAAACCAAAACAACCTTATGGTATTTGTATTTCTTAAGTTCCCTAGGTTTATAAGCTAATAGAATGCCCAGTGCCAGCCTTTATTCACAGAAATATTGGTCCTTAAACTTATTTCATTCAAGGAATAACTTGGGAAATAGACTGAGACTTTGCTATGTGCTACATAATATTTAAAGTAAAAAAAACATAGAATAAATAGTTTTTACAGAAATGTGTGAATTAGTGAAATGATCACTGAAAAAAATAATCTTACATCTAAATCTCTGCACTTCAGACTAATAAAAACAACACGGACTAAGCAAGATTTTTACTTGTATCAAAATTGCACCAAGTGCTCATCATTCGTATGTTACATTTCCTAATCCGTGGTCTGGATATGCATGAATCAATTGAGTCAGAGCACCCTATACTTCTGCTTTTCAGTTGCAAGATAAAATTTCTCAAAGGGGGAAAGGAATTTTCCCAACACTATAATTTTCAGCTGTTTATATTTTTTTTGGACATTTGATTGGGTTCCAGAGAAAAGTTGCTACAGTATACATATAAAGTGTTAGTCAGTAGGTAGATTGTAGCCATGGCAAAGTCCTTTAGCATAGAAACTGAGACTATAATGCTTTTAGATTATTCAAATGATACTATCAGTAACACAAGTAAAATTTGTTTTCAAACAGTTTGCACAAAAAACAGAAGGCCATACTGTCACTCAGGTCTGCATATATAAGACAACTTTAAAATGCTTACTTTAACTCTTCATTTAATATAAGTTTTATCCCAGCAGAATAGTTAATAAAAGGAAAATAATGGAGAAAACTCTGTCAAATAAAGCAAGTTAGACAGTTGTTACTTAAATGACAACATAGTCTGGAAGTGTATCAGACTTGTTTGCCCAACAAAAAGCTAGATTTCAAACCATAAAAGCTACAGTATCCTACAACTGAATTAAGAGAAATCATGTACTCAAGCAAAATGTAATTGACATGGATCACTTAGCAACAGGGAGTTACAGCACGTCAATTTGCAGAGAGGAAAAAGACCTTGATTCTTGACACAGAAACACTGCTAAGGAGCTTTACTTAGTTTGGGGACAGGAGGCCCAGATGTTCTTCATAGTTCAAATGATTTTCTTTTTTCCCTGAGCGTACTAGTCAATGCATCTGTAAGATGCTTTCCTTTCCCACTTCCAATAACAGAAAGAAAGCACACTGCTCTGAGAACAAAATCTACAGCCGTGGAGCTTGAACACCTGAGTACCCACGAGAAGAGAGGCTTAGTAGTTAACATGAGAATGCTGATTGTTCATGGCATGAGAGACTACTAGTAAACACAGAATGAAGAAATGTATGTCACAGCTCTGAGTATATTATGGCAGTATAAATGAGAAAATTGGGAATCTCCACTGTCTTATATCACTAAAAGCACAATAAAAGGTACTAATTACATGTTCTTTATGAGGAAAACAAAGACAACAAAACTTTTTGAGGCTCATGAAATGCCATTTGATGACCAGGAAGCCTTTACTGATTAACAGTAAAACTTTTGAATTCCTGGAGTGTGCCTACACTAAGCAACAGAAGGTAAACAGAAATAGGATAGATAAATTACATACCCACGTCTATTTTTTTCTCTCTTGTTGATTATTACTAGGGAGTGGGGGAGGGGGGTGTGCTATTTTATTTGTTTTTATACTTGAAGTTGTGAGGGCAGCCAACTTTTAAGTCCAGTGCTAGTGATAACAGCTACCTGTTGATTGTATTGCAACAGCCTTTTGTAACTGCGGTGAGTTTGCCTTATGAAGGCATTTGCTACCTTCCTGATGGTTTACCAATGACAATCCATCAACATTGAATTTTGGAGCCATTTGTAATTCAGCCCATATGTCTAGGTTTTTAAAAGTGGTTTCTGGACCCAGGGAGGTTTCTTCTCCACTTTGAAGCTGTGCATATGTTAAAGACAAATTGAAGTTTGGGAAAGGGGTAGCAATCTGTCACAGCTAGAAAACAAATAGAAAAGAGGGCTGTGAAGCATCAACTGACAATAATTTCTCTCACATGATTAGAGGGTTCACTAACATATGAGATTAATCAGTCATTAGAAGTAAAGTCAGAAGGGAATCTGTGCCATAACTCACACCAATAGTGACTTTAAATTCTTTTGTATCTCTTTATCATGTAGGGATGTGGCTTGTTTTCTGCTTGGGGAACCTGGATACAGTGGACTTCAAGGCCAAGGCAATTTTATTCCCCAGTCTGTTTGCTGTGGTCTTTTTATGTCCAGCCAGCAGCAAGGCTGAACATGTATACCCAACAGACACAAGCAAAACACAGACAGCCATCCACAAAGTGAGCAGTGCCTTTGATGGCACCCATGTAAGCACCAACAGCACTTACAGAGACATGAACAACACAGTCCAGTCCTGTTCCCCCCCTTCAGCTGATCAATTTACTGGTGGACAGTCACACAACTTCACTCTTCATTTGCAGTCTCTCCTACTTTTGCAGGTCCCAATAACAGACCCATAGCTTGGCCCAGAACCTGTGCCCAAACCCATGGCCCTGTTTAACCTTGGTCTTAGGTCTAACCAGGTCTAATCTTGGATCTTTCAAGGTTCTGGTTTCCTCCCACTTGTCAGCTAGTCCAGCTTGAAGTGGGCTAGTGAGACACCTCCACACAAACAGCAAGGTCACACAGGAAAGAGTTAGGAGCAGAGTTTAACGAGGTAGGACAGGCCAAAGGGATCAGGCACTGAGCTCAGACAGACAAACGTAGCAACCAGCAAGCAGGTTAAAAATGTGACTGCCTCCTTTTGTCCTCCTTACTTCCATTTTCCCATGCTTTTTCCTCCTCCCACCCACGTGGATCCCTCCCTTGCCATAGCTTTGGCTTCTCCCCTAAACATGACAAAATAAATTTTGTACATTCACACATTACCTCTATAACATCCAAAGATAAATTTCACATAATCCCAAAAGCCTCCTCAAATATCTCATATATAAAAATCTCCCACTTATCAGTTACAAAATGTTCGTTAGCATCTCCAAGGCTTTGAGCTGTTCCTTCGGTTGAGTTTCCTCAACCTGTGAACTGAGGGATCTGTCCTTTGGTCTCCCTTATCTCCTGTGCCTTAGTGTTTAGTTGTCTAGGTGGGGTTTATTACTGTTTCTATCTCTGGTCTTTTGTTTTCGTGCTGAATACCTGTTAACCAGATATGACCACAAACCAGATGTCCTTACATTACAAGTATCTACATATCTCTTATATTCTGCATATTCACACACTTCCTAGTGTCATCTAAAAAATGTATTTAATAACGCTAAGTAACCTTTGGTGAGTGCCATGAAACATCAAGTTGGCCCTATAAGCTTTAAGTACCTATTCCAGGTTTGTTTTCAGATGCCATGAAGTTTTTTTAGGCCTTTGTGAACTCATAGTCTTTGATTTGATGATCTGCATAGCACACTGACTTACATTCCTATAATATTCTTTTCTATAGGTACCTTTTGGACTAGAACAATGTTTTGTACAAGGGCTTGAAACCAAGACATGGAGAAACCACAAAGAAATAAGATTTGCTTTAAGCCAGGGCAAGTAACTATGATACATGCTGAAAACAGAGGGAAGTAGCTAAACAGATGTCTGGTTTGAGCACACAGAGGAAGCCACTAATTATGTCTAATTGAAACAGGTTCAGACATACACAGCAGATTACAGGTCTGTACTACCACCACTGCCATTGCAGACTCTCTGCAGACCTGTAACGAGTCTCGTGTTTTACTGAAACCATAACACTTCATATAGCGATGGTTGCAGTAGCACTTCATTAATTGGAAATCACCTGACTGAGAATATTCTTTCATGTATGAATGCAACTAACCCAACGAACCTCATGTCTAATGTATGAACAATTAAAGTAGGGGTTTTAGCAAGTAAACCTGAAATCTCTCATTCTCATCCCACCCGCAGAAGAAACAAAGAGGCATTGGTTCTGGGTTTGTCAATGCTTTATACGTGAAGGTATCACTGAATAAGGTGTTGGTAAAATGGGCTAATCCGCAGGTGTCTTTAACCCTCTGTGCTCCAGCAATAATTACAGATCTATATGCAGTTTACTTCACAAAGAAGCATAATAGCTTGGCTGGCTTCAGTTGACCAGAGTTGTTCTATCCAGCACTTCTAGACACTAGAAAGGGAGACCAGCAGCTGTGGTTTCTCAGTCGTTCCTTGGACCAGCACTACTAATAGTAGACAACATTAGCACACAGTTAACATAACAAAAAAATAAACATTATTACAGTAGAGATAACTCCCTAAAGTTCATACATATCTCAAGATAGCAAGACGACAGAACACTTGCTTTCAAAACTAAATACTCTTCTTCTGCCATTGGAATCAATATTAATGTAGTCCCTTGACTAGCAATTCAGTCAACCTGAGAAGCTCCTCAAGCAGTAGTTTCTACTGCCTTTTTTATTACTTAAGCTGCTTGCAGCTCTGTGACCTTTTCATAGCAACTACTTAGGCTGCTATGCTTAAAAATTTTGACATCATTGAACTGCATTTCCCTCCAGCGTTCAAACAGCACCTAGTGATTTTCGTGGGTTCAGAGCAAAGTTGTTATACAGCTGAAATCAACCACCAAGGAGTTAATTTAATTCAGTCTTTACAGTCTGACTAAACACTGTATTTTTCCTGAGTTTTAAATTTGTGCCATAGTAGAAAACTTAATTCCACTTAAGCTTTATAAGCACAACTGATGATGAACAGAAATAGGATGCAAGCAATGCCTCTGAATATACCTAGAATTCAAGCTAGTCAGTCAAAAGACAAAAAACCCCATCCAAGAATGAATTTAACATAGAAATTGTCATACAGCTAACCATCAGAGCACTTGGGTACAGGAACAGACTTCTAACGAAAGCAGCAATAGCAAAATACCTCCTTGGTTTTGAGAAACAAATCAATGAATTTATGAAAACATACATATGAAATGTGGTGATTGCATCATAATGACTGGACTTAATGGACGGGTAAAATTTTTGGGTTCTGATGAAAATATCAAAATTTCATTTTGTAATCCTTTACCTCACCAGCTGAGTTAAGATTAGAAATCAAAACCATATAGAAGGCCCTCTGCTACTCTTGTGAAAGGATAGAAAAGCAATCAAAAGTTAGATATTTAAAAAAAAATCAAAAGAAGACAACCTAAGCAGAGTTTGAGCAAAACCTAAATTTTTTTCAGTTTTAATAAGCGAGGGGAGGTAGAGAAGGTTCTTGTTCACATTCCAGACATTGATGTCAAGCTCTTCTGAAAAAGCGTTATGTTTGCCAGATAAGTTCACCCCTGCTCAGCTAGCATGAGGCTTATGGGAGCAATAGACTGCTGGAAGTTCATTATGTTGTCCACAGTGAAATGCTAACATCAGACAGCCATATGCTGCAATAAAAAGTCTGAGAGCCAACAAGGGCTGTACAAAACAGTAGGAACACAGAGCTATATCACAGCATGCGTGACACCAGATTCTGAGACAGCTTGCACCTGCACTCTCAAAAAACTGTACGTGACAGAATAATTACATCACTGAGCGAATCGTGTTATGTCAGAGAGCTATAAGGGAGACCCTCCTCTCCTTTCTAAAATCTCTTCTTCCCTCCCTTCCTTTGGGAAAATTTAGCATTACCTTTTGCATAAAACTCCAACTGTTTTATGCAATATACAGCAACAAAACAAGCTTCTCCTCTCATCAGAGTATATGGGCTTCAGCCATTAAGTAGCGCAAAGAAGATGACAAATCCATTGCTAACTAAAGTATCTATATTTACTGGAGTGGAATCAGCCACAGGGCAAAGTTTATAACCTCTCCACAAGAAGAAAGCCACATTTATAGCAAGACCAGCTGCTCTCTATGAGTGGTATTACCTCTATCTAGCCCTGGTTTAATCACAGATGCTCACAGAAGTTACTGTTAAAAACAAATCATTAACACTTGGCACAAACTACAAGGCTTATTTTTTTCAACATATTTCCCAGAAGATACCAGGCAAAGACTCATTTGTAATCTTCCTTTTAAATTGCAATGCCATATCAGTCCATTCAGCAAGCAATGAAGTCTAACACTTCATCAAAGTAAAAGAAAACACAATCTTGTTTTCTTTAGCTTAATTATTGAGAAAAATTTAAGTAAACAAGCACACGTTTTAAATTGCCTACATAACAAGGAGAGAGGGGCAAAATTCTCTTTGCTATGTAGTTCATTAGAAACTAATGTTTGAGGAGGATTTTTAAGGTTTCTTTTTTTTTTTTTGCAGTAGCGCAGAGAATTTTTGCTTGGGTAGTGTATTTTTTGCCAAGAAATAACCGAGATCTTTGGCAAAATGGGGGAGCTCGAATAAGTGCTGAGATTGTTCAGTAAAACAAAAATCTCATATCTAATGTCAAGTTTTAGTAAGTCTTTTTGTAATTAACTAAGAACAAAAATGGGATTTATATATCTCTACTAAGTTTTTGGGAAGTTCTTTTCCTAAGCTGATGTAGAAGTCATTGATTTCTGATTTAGGATTAAACCAGTATGTGTTCACTTACATAGTCTGTATAGGCATCACGCTCTGCACAACAGCCTACAGGATTTGGTGCAATGATGTTCCCAGAACCATCATGTGTAACCACAGGGCTTTGGGAAAGTCTGAGCATCCAATTCCATACGCAAATCCCTTAAACACTAGAATTACTTTTTAGACGTGTTAGGATCTCTATCTCTTAAGCTAGAGTTCAGCTCGCAGTAAAAGCTATACATATGTAAGAGATAATCACTGCTCTGAGAGCAGAGACAATAAAATTAACATAGATGTTATAAAAGGACCATTGGGATAGCAGCAGACAGAACACTACATTGTGGTCTAATGTCAGCAGCATAACACACGTGAATTTGTATTTGTGCACATGACAGAAAAGTTCATTACAATCTTTAAGCCTCTGCTTCATGTATTTCCATGTAGTCTATTGAGATATTGATTTGAGTTCCTTTCCACAACAAGTTTCATCAGGTAATCATATTCTCTATGAAGTGGTCTGTTTGTATCTATTATGCTTTTCTGGCAATAAATAGGGTAATATTGCTTTCTTTCTTAACTTTTAGTCTCTAAATATGATTGATTAAAAGTCACAATTTGTTTCTATTATTACTCTGTAGTGTAAAATGTTTTGGATTTTTTTTCTTGCAAGATATTAGGCTCATCACTTTGAATTTCCTGTGTTGCAAACTCAGATTTTACATGAAAAGCAAGGCAGGCAAGACACAGTAACCAGTACTAAAAGGATATTTTTCCATTTTGAAAACAACACTCAAGTGATTTTGATTTAGCTGGGGAAGAAAATGCATCTTTTAGTTTATATCAAATGGAACTGCTACTACCATTCTGCTTAGTACTATGATTAACTTCAGGAGAACTTTTAAAATTTCACTTTTTAGGAAAATTCTTTGTGTATCAACCTAGATTAATGCGTTGATTTATTAATATCAAATTAATAACATCTGGGGACTGCAATACCAAAATAGTAAGAAAAAAATAGCGTAATTTGTAGATTAATCATCGGTAATTGATGCTGAAAGTTATTGCTGTCAACAAATGTCAAGAGAAAGACTCTACACAGAGGTGCTGTTTCACAGTACCGCCACACCAGTCTAGCAGGCAGCTGCTGTGTGAAGTGGTGTTCCTGCTCCTCACTGTCCCAGTCCCAGACACCCCCAAGGAACTCATCCCATTTTCTTCATACTTGCATAACTAAAAAGTTGCTAATATGACAAGCCAATCCTGGAAGCTAAACTTTGGAGAACTAACCCTACAAAAGAGAAATGCTTTCCTTCTCTTTAGCATCTTGCACCAGCTCACCGTTGTATCAGACAAGTACTGGTGCTGACATAAGAGGCATAGCAGGAACACAGAATTCCCAAAGAGAGAGGATGGCAGAAGCAGGACTGTTCCTCTGAATGAAGGCTAACAAATAAGTCATGTTAATTAGATTATGCACCTTCACTAGAGGAAAAGTTTTGACAGGTTTCTTACACAGTGCTGTAAGTAATTCCACCTGTAACTATCAGAATCTGCAGTGCTGCTACATTGCATAATTTCCCATGGGAAAAATATAACTCTCCCTTCTTGAGAAAATAATGGTTACATTCTACAGATAGCTTTTGTAACTATTGGGAAGATTGTTCCCAGTGACCAAATACTGATTTTCAGCCTGGTAACAGAGAAGCTGACATCCATTGCACTGACTGATGCAGAGGTTCCAGATCCAGGGCAAAACACCATTGATCTATCTAAAAAGAGAATAGCAGGATCCAGCTAAACTACTTATCTTTAAGGAATAAACAAACCAAGAATAAATATTTTTGTTGCTTTCAGGAAAGAACTGACAAAAGGAATGTCAGAAACCAAGTTTTATGGATCAGGCTGTTTTTATTAGAACAAGATGGAGGAATTTACTGAAAAAATGTGGAATTACAATTTCAGCCCACAACCTTTTTCTTGACATTCTGTTTGCTCTTAATCACCCATAAGTTCACTTAATATAAGAACTATGTTTTCTTAAATATCATCCTGCATATTCGGAGGCCGGGGGAGGGAGAAAGAACATATGTTCTTAAGTGAACTCAAATAGGCACACTGGCATTTGCACAGAATGTCAGATGCTGGAAGAAATCAAACACCGCATCTCATCTCTAGCCATCAGCCTTGCAAGGTGCTGTTGCTGCTGCAAAGACTTTTCTAAGAAGAATACAATTCAATAAGAGGGGAAAGGGTGAAACAATCTTACAATATGAGAAGACTCTGTAATAAGTACATTTTGATTAGGCTAAACAGTCTTGCCTCTGACTCTATCATAGCATGGAAAAGGCATGGGGTAACATTGACTGTTGCAGGCACAATTCTGGGGGTGCATACTAGTGGGCAACAAAGAAATCTGCCACTGCTTAACTCACATCAATGCACAAAAGGTGCTGGTGGAGATTCTATTGGCAGAGGATATTTATTCTCATGTTTGTTGTACTTGAGCATTAGTCAGATCATTAAAGTGACTGGCTACATTAAGCTGAAGCAGTAGGGGAGGTTTGTGTTCAGCCACTGAGACAGAATAGTAAGTGAGCAAAGAAAGAGAAACAAACAGCTGACTTGCACAGATTACCATAGCACAGGTAGCCTGTCAGACAGTGGATGATTTACCTTATTAAGTATTCATTAAAGTATGCAGAGGAACTTCACAGAAAGAAACTCAGCTTGATAGACAGACAATCTGTACACTGTACCTGGAAAAAATGCCACCTAAATCCCACATACAGCAGAGAAGTTAAAATCAAAACTTGCTGCTTATATGCAACTTTCCGTATTAGTGATCTCCATGCCAGGCAGTCGACAGCAATTTATATGTTTACAGAACAAAAGATTATGTAGTACTTTTGTATGCTATAAACAATTGCGTGTAATATTAAACAATAGAAGGCAATGGGACAATTTAAAAGATAGCAGTATTTTTTTCTTCCTTATTTAATCATGAGGGTATATGCAGGCAATATCTCACTTGTTTGACCCTGCCAATTTAATTGCTCTTGACATAAGTAGTTAAATGGTTTTATTTATTCTTCTTTCAATAATTAGAAGGTTTCGTACTGAACTTCAAAAGATGGCTGCCAAGGAAAGGTTTTAAAGCCAACATTTACGGATGCATTAATACAATTTAGTACAATATCTTAACTGTTACTGACACAGATGACGAGAGGCAAGGAAGTCAACTTCATTCTATTCATCCAATATTGAAATACAAATATTCAGTATTGATACTTGACAGGAGGGTTGGACTAGATGACCCACAGAGGTCCCTTCCAACCCCTACTATTCTGTGATTCTGTGATTCTGTGACTATCTTTCACAACGAACAACTGTTCTTCCCTTAAGCGCCCAGCAGCTTTGGCTCAGACCTATACCAGAGATCCCAGTTCTAGCTCCTGACGCCTCAGGGAATTAAAGCTTGGTATAACTGAGCTGCAAAGCTGGAGAGAAAACTTCAGATATGCAACACCAATTCTCTTGCAGACCCATGCAGCTATTATTCCATATGGTTGTTAGTTGCAGATTTTGAAGTGTATTTTCTTTTGTCATAATCAGATATGAACACACTAAAATAGCTGCTGAAACTGTTCTCAGTGCCTCCGCTATTTTTTGCATTGGTTTTTGACTCTGGCTGGATGCCAGATGCCCACCAAAGCTGCTCTATCTCTCCCCCTCTTCAGCTGGACAGGGGAGGAAAGGTACAACAAAAGGCTTGTGGGCCAAGACAAGGACAGGGAGAGATCACTCACCAATTACTGTCACAGGCAAAACAGATTGAACTTGAGAAAATTAATTTATCACCAATCAACTCAGAGTGGGATAATGAGAAATAAAAACTAAACCTTAAAACACCTTCCCCCCACCCATCCCTTCTTCCTGGGCACAGCGTCACTCCCGTTTCTCTACCTCCTCCACCCGAGCAGTGCAGAGGGACAGGGAATGGGGGTTGTGGTCAGTTCATCACACATTGACTCTGCTGCTCCTTCCTCCTCAGGCAGTGAACTCCTCACACTCTTCCCCTGCTCCAGCATGGGGTCCTTCCCAAGGGACACAGTCCTCCACGAACTGCTCCAGCATGGTTCTTTCCCATTGGGGGCAGCTCTTCATGAACTGCTCCAGCATGGGTCCTTCCCATGGGGTGCAGTGCTTCAGGAACAGGCTGATACAACGTGATCACAAGTCCTGCAAGCAACCTGCTCCAGTGTGGGCTCCTCTCTCCATGGGGCCACAGGTCCTGTAAAGAGCCTGCTCCAGCATGGGTTTCCCAGAGGGTCACAGCCTCCTGCAGGCCTCCACCTGCTCTGGCGTGGGGTCCTGCCCAGGCTGCAGGTGGATATCTACTCCACCATGGACCTCCATGGGCTGCAGGGGAACAGCCTTCTTCACCGTGGTCTTCTCCATGGACTGCAGGGAAATCTCTGCTCTGGCACCAGGAGCACTTCATCCCCCTCCTTCACTGACCTTGGTGTCTGCAGAGTTGTTTCTCTCACATAGTCTCACTCCTCTCCCCTTCTTCTCACATAGTCTCATTCCTCTCCCCTGTTGCTGTTTCGCAGGGGTTTCCCCCCCCCCCCTTTTTAAATAGGTTATCATAGAGGTGCTACCACCATGGCTGATGAGCTCAGCCTTGGCCAGTGATGGGTCCATCTTGGAGCCAGCTGGCATTGACTATATCAGATACAGGGGAAGTTTCTAGCAGCTTCCCACAGAGGCCACCCCTATAGCCATCTCCTGCTACAAAAACCTTGCCACAACAACCCACAAGATTGCTGCTCAGTACTACAAATAGCTAGTTCACCAGATTCAAAGAATTTGCATTTTCTGTGCAATAAACCAAAGGATTCAGGCTTGAAAAAAAAAAAAAAAAAACCAAAAAAGCCTGCACACACAAAATCATCTTTAGCTATCTACATAAAACTAATATTCAATACCAGTAATTTAACTACAAGACTAAGGAAAGTTGCAGAAAGTTATATCCTGCCATAAGAATACTTAATTGTGTCTTCAAAACATTTAAAATGCCATCTGTCTCATACAGAAATGGTTTCTTTATTGTTTCCTCTATTTTTCCCAACCTTTATGTTGCTGGAGAGAGGGAGCAGGGGCTGGAACAGCTTTTCTGATTAGTTTTATACCAGTATGTCTTGGGGCATCCCCTGATCTATTGAGTTCCTTCCTTTTATGATTTTAGCTTTGCTCCTGCAAATCATTCAGACACTTCCCACCAGTAGAACAGTAACCTTTAGCTTTTATAGAGTAATGCTGCAGAGAATCAAAGTACAGGCAGCAGTCAAACACTGCATTGACATTTAGGAAGCAGATGACACCATTAGGGAGCAAAGGGCCTCACAGCAGGAGTAACACTGCTGTAGTATCTCTGGAACATTATCTTCCAGATATTTTAAACTAAATGGATAATCCTGCCCAAGGGCACGGTTACCTGAACTGTAGTTACAGCAGATCTGTGTTAAATGATTGTCACCCTAGCTATCACTCCACAACACACTGGTGGTTGCTGTTCCATCATATCAGTTTTACCATTCATTTGACAGCAGGCTCTGTTTGGGTTTTTTGCTTAAAATCAGGTTATTTCACAGAAACGAGACTGAGAATAGATAGACAAATGTTCAAGCCAGGAAAAACAAAAACATTGACAGGATATTGTCTCCAGTTTAGTGCAGAGAAAGATGGGAGGACATGGGAAAGGAAAGGAAAAAAACTGGGAAAAGTATGTCTTAGGCAGAATAATTAATGTAAGCAAGGAACTAACCTTCTAAATATCTCCTATGCAATTTTACTTTATATTTCTCACATTTCAGGGAAACTGCTGTGTAATAGTCCCTTACACTTTCCCAAAAACAATTATTTGCAAATGTCAGTGTTATCACAATATAACAAGATATAAATACTATGATGTTATTACCTGTGGTTCCTCTCTCTAAGTGATTGGAGAACTACAGCACTATTACTGACCAACAATTTCATGTGAAAATACAGCCTGCTGCTGCCAGTGGAAGGCCAATGGCTTTTGCAGCACTAAGAGAGAAAGTCCTTAGTGAGAGAACCAAAATTAAACATTTAATTATCTCCTATCTACCACTGTAAGTGTTACAATAGTATTGCACAAGAGCCCAAGAAACAAACTAACAAACATAAAAAAACTTACTCATGTCAAAATATATGAAAACTATATCTACACCATCTCCTGGTATCAGAGTGCTACCACTGGTGTTCCACCACTTTGGAATACTAGGACATTTGCCCAATTTTGTATTAAAAACACCCCTCCAGTTCAGTCTAAGCAGAGCGGCAAAGGTTTTCATGTACGAGGTTCCTTAGGAACCATCAGAAAAAAGTTCATGCAAAAATTAACAGTCTACCTTTCGGTCCCTGGGCAATTAAAAAATTCTTGTGTTTGTGGTTGTTCAAAAGCTCAGTAGTTATGAAGCGGTCTTGCAATATTTATGTTACTGTAAGGCTGTTAGTGAAGTGGAAAAAAAAAAGAAAGTCAAAACCGGGTCTGGTAGAATGACAAATTGTTTGCCTGGTAGTGGAGGAATGAAAACTGAGAATGACTAAGCATCTTTAAGAAACGCCTTTCCATTATCTGCAAGTTTCTGCATGTATGTGTGTGTGAAGGATACCTAGGAAGAATTGCAACTGCATTTGCAAATTCGTTGTCTACCTTTTCTTCTTTTTTTAAGAGACTTTGGTAACAGGTGGCAAAATAGCAAACATTGAATAAGGAATCTTACCTAACAAGCAGTAGTACGTGACTTGACCTCAAAGGTTGAAGAATTTAACAGAAACCTGTCCCTGACAAAACCTTGTTTGACACCAAGTGTACCAAATGGAATTATCTGCCTTCAGATACAAGTGCAAAGCTTTTGAGTTTTACAAATTACTAGAATTGTTAGAAATAAGACAATTTTTTTTCATTTTTTAAGAAAAAGGGGGAATAAAGGTTTGTAAGTGAGCCCTTCTGGACACGCAATGATATATGATCATCCAGACACATTATATTTTTCTGATGTACCTATGAAATGTTTGTGAAATTAAAATCTCAAATGAGGCAGGTATCCTTTTACTGCTTATGTGTTTGATAGTCCTTTCACACACCTTTTACAGGCTTACCTTAGATCTTTCACTCACAAAAATAACACCTTTCTCCCTACTCACACAAAATTACCTTCCTAAAAGTCACACAGGAAGTCACAGATTCCATCCAACTCAGAAGACAGGAAGTCTTTACCTATCCTTTAAAAAAAGCACCCTAAACTCATTAGAACACAGCTAAAAAGTTAGCTTCCAGCATTCTAAAAGGGACATCCACAGACTCTAATAGTGAGTTTTCTGGAGTCAACAAATGCTTCTCGACACAACCTCCAGATGCATAATTAGCGCATGGAAATAGTGCAACTCTTCTTCTGCAAAGTCTTCAATAACTGTTACATCACCATCTATTTTTCCTAACTCTTCCACGCACTGCCACATCAACGCTTCAAGAAGTGCAGGCTTCTCCCTTTGGATTAAGAGGATTGCCTTTCTAGAGGATAAGAGTATTGCCTTTCTACTTCTTTGCCTGACACCTTGCCTTGACTCTTTCCTGCCTTGTGAAAGAAGTCTCCCAACTTTCAAGTGGGAGGATCATCCATGTAACATCAAGTTCAAATTTTTATTCACTGCTTCCCAGCAAGACAGACCAAAGTTAAAGCCTGACATGCATGACCTACAAAGGGCTTGATTTCTCAAGGATGGCAAGTGCCTAAACATCTGCATCAAAGAGATTCAATATTATTTCAGATCACCTCATCTTAAAAAAATCCTACCAAGATATTCTGATCCATTTTATAAAAGGTAGGCAAAGGACTGTTACCACATAAGATATGACAACTGTGATTGTGCCTTGTGAAACATGAAAAGTGGCATTCATCCTTCCGTAGATGTTGATAGATTAAAAAGCAGCATTTCACATCAAAATGGTTAATTTCTGTGACCTTTCTGTATTTAGAAAGAAAGATGAAAAAGCCTACATGAATTACTCTTGCAAGCAACTGACAATATCAGGGTGCTCATTTTATGAAACTTTAGTGACTTTCTTAGCATGTAATCCCTTCATCAAGGACATGAAACTCAGGACATTTGCTGCAATCTCAAGAAAGAAATGACAGCAACTGTAGAGAGAATATGTGTTTCTATACATTAATAAGGTCCAACTCTAGAGCTGACACACTGTGGTAAGCTCTTGACAAGAGACAAAATTGCAAGACTGCAGCAGCCGAGAAGCCATATGTGCTTGCTTCATTTTTCTAGGGATGACGGCTGTCATGAGTAGATCGCTTTGTTCTATCAAACTGAGTGGCAGTGGGATGCCTGGTTCCGTTTGTGGAAGACATGCACACTGGGAATACCAACAAGTCAAGCTGAGAAAATAATAGCTGGCAGAAAGATGATAAAGAAGACTGGGAAAAAACAGGTAGAAAATGTTTTTACATCACTATTATAGTTTTAATAGCTACTGCATATCAGCAATGGAGGCAATTCCAGGTTATTCCTGGATTGTACTATGTAAAAAGACAAATTCATTACTTAAATACAACCCCATAAATAAACAAAATAGAATTAAAACTGATGATGTGTCCCACTCTTTCATTAAAAATAAAACAGAAAATGAAAAAAGCACAATGCACATTTGTGCGTCTCAGTCATGAAATCATTTTAACAACTACAGTGTGTAAAATGCACAACTATGAACAAAGCAAAGAAAGGCCTAAGGCTGAAAAAAAGTTTCTCACACAAATATGCACATATATATGTATAACTAGTACATAAGCACGCTATAACTTTGTTTTGACTAATGTAAAAAACACCTGCATCATTCATTACAGTACAACTACTATGAATGAGAGTTTCAGCGCCATTAGCAAATCAGCAGGTCATCCACTCTACATTAGAGAGGTCTTGTCCAATACAAATTTCAGCCGTAATTGTTGCTTTACCTTTAAAAGTCCATACATTCCCCCAGTTCAGGATCAAAAACTGTGACTAAGCTCCCCAAGAAAGACAATCATGTCTGTAAAAGTAATGTACAACCACTATATATAGTAGAAACCTAGAAGTCATTTAGGAAAGAGAAAGAAATATCTCCTACAGCCCAAGAGAAAAGTCTCAATAGTGAGATAACAGAAAGAAGTGTATAATTGCTTCCCTTTCCCTCTGTGCAAAAGGATTACTTTTATGAACATACCCTTAGTGAACTTCTATGTGAACATCTATCTCAAAACACTTGTTTAAAACTATAATCAAAAAATCTATTTTCTACACTCTCCTATAGAGTTCTTTAGAAAATCTGGTAGTAACAATGCCAAAGTTTAGTTTGCATGCCATGGTTCCCATAGTCCAAGTATCTTCCAATTTTTTTTTATTTGTTACTGCCAGCAAAACAAGCATTAGCATCACTGTGAAAGCCTTTTGTAAAATAATAGCTAAGTGCTGCTTTTTTTTTCCTGCTTTCTTTTTTTTTCTTTTTGCTTGGAAAGAAAGCTTTCAGACATTGAAAGCTAATCTCTGCTTCTCCCCTCTCAAGTTAACATGGACCAACGGCCTTCTGGCGGTTTATTTTGATAGACCCAAAGATTACAAGAAATGCTGCATGTTTTGACTGTGGAAATATATGGAAAAGGTGAAACTACACTTCGCATTTTCTTTCCTTCCTTGGTTCCATACTGCTGATCAGACAAATAATTATTCCAGAGGTATTACTGGAACTAAGCATAGAACTGTTCCACTAGTTGTTCACATCCCCTGTGGTTGCTGACATGTTTAATCACGGATCACAGGTGAAAAATGTAGTCATTTTGTCAAGACTACATATAGCTCAGAAACATGCTTGTATCCTGCAGGTTCTGTATAAATGTTATCTCACTACAAGGAAAGTAACCAGCATAGCCAGTAGGCTTCTGAAGTGAGACATTGTGGGAAACACCTCAACACAAAGCAAAAATGGACCAAAATGGCCTATTCACATGATTTTTTAAAATAACATTAAAAGCAGAGAGGTAGGGGAAATCTGCAAAGAGATGATGCCCAGAGTAATTGTCATATAAAACACCAGTAAAGTTATAATCAATCACTAAACTCAGTTTTAATATATTCTGATAGTTTTGTCCTGTGTGTTGAGTGTACCTGTACTTCTGGGATATCTCTTCAAATAATGTGACCTGTAATTAATTGTTCTTGCAGATTTTTTAGGCTTTATAGCTCTGTTCTTGCACAGCCTTCATGCCCCTGTACAGTTATTCATACAACTGAGACATTGCAGTTCCACAATACCTCCCTAACTAACTAAGCAGACAGATAGTAAATGTATGAATTTTATCATTTATCATCATAGAGAGCTGGGCCATCACCAACCATATGACTTTTAACAAGAGCAAGTGCCAGATTCTGCACCTGGGATGGGGTAATCCTGGTTATACATACAAACTAGGGGACAAGAGGTTGGAGAGCAGCCCCACGGAAAGAGATGTGGGGGTCTGGATTGATGGCAAGTTGCATGGGAGTCAGCAGTGTGCCCTGGTAGCCGAAAGGGCCAACCATGTCCTGGGGCTCTTCAAGCATAACATAGCTAGCCAGTCAAGGGAGGTGACTGTCCCACTCTACACTGCATTGGTGCAGCTCCACCTCAAGTACTGTGTACCGTTCTGGGCACCTTAATATCAGAAGGACATCAAACTATTAGAGTGTCCCAGAGGAGGGCAACAAAGATGGTGAAAGGCCTCCAGGGCAAGACTTACCAGGAGCAGTTCAGGTCACTGGGTTTGTTCAGTTTGGAGAAAAGAAGGCTGAGGAGTGCCCTCATCACAGTCTACAACTTACTTTAGAGTGACAGAGGAGCGGAAGGTGCTGATCTTCTCTTTCTGGTGACCAGAGGTAAGACACAAGGAAATGGCATGAAGCTCCATCAGGGGAAGTTCAGATTGGACATTAGGAAAAATTTCTTCATTGGGAGGGTGATCGGTCACCGGAACAGGCTCCCCAAGGATGTCACTAACCCTGTCATTCAAGAAGTGTCTGGACAACACTCTTAGTCACATGGATTAGATTTAGGTAGTCCTTGAAGGAGCAGGGAGTTGGACTTGGTATCCCTTCTAACTTCATATATTCTATGATATTATGATGCTAATTAATAACTGATTCAAATTGATTTAAGAAACGGACGTATATTAACTTGTAAGTTAATATTAGGTAGGAAGTACACAATTGGTTCAGATGAATTAGTATGAAATTATTTTCTTCTTCATCTCCCCTTCTAAATTTAGATGCCTTCAGGGTTTGGATCCCCCTCTACCCTATGGAGAAATTGGCACTTTCAGAGTGATCCGTTCCATCCTAAAACAAATGAAATGAAACTGCATGTGGAGGTGTGTTTCTCTCTAGCAGACAGTGGAGTCTGGATGGCTTGCTGACACCACAAAATTAATTTCGCTCGACTAAAATTAGGTGAAGTGAATCCCACCTAAACAACAACTGGAAGCTGTGATAGTTCAGGACAGGACAGGAAATGCTATCAGTTCAGCACAAAACAGGCTGGCTGTTCACATCACAGAAGAAAAGGTCTTCAAGGTACATTGACATTAGCTGAAGCATTGCAAAGAAAGAGCAATGGGACACAAATACCCTAAGAGCGTGTTTACTTCAGCGTTTCAGATCAGTTCAGGATTGAGCTTTTGAAACAAGTCTTCTGACTGTCCCTCCTTGCTGTGCTTTGGTTCATGCTGTAAAGCAGTCTGTCAGGACAGGAGCAACGCTTCTTTCCGATGAGGCTGAACAGGAAGATGCAGTCCAACCTCTAATGTACATTCAGTCTCTGTGACCAGACTAGAGTTAGTCCAAAGTCCCCTTAATGCATATAGTGTGGGTTTCCAGTCCTCAGCTCCAGTGGTTTTGTTTCATAAAGCACCAGTTGTTTTGCTTTATAAGCCTAGTCCTAGAAAGATGCATTAATGTTAATTATGGCTCTTCAACTCAGCCTGAAGTGAGGGGGTCCTCACATGTTTGCAAAGGTACAAAGAAGTTCACACTGCTGCCCTCTCTATTTGTATAGTAGATTTATGTGTAAGTCATAAGTGACAAGACACAATTACAGAATAAAAGGAAAAGCTGTCAAAATGTTTACTTCAGCTGTCTCATACATTACTCAAACTTAAGAAATAAGGTATAGAAATGCTTCCATCTGCTCTTAGCTTTCTTTTTTCTCTAATGTCAGTGTTTCTTTTCTATACAGCAAGAAAGCTTTAAGTCATTATGAACAGGCTGTTTTGTTTACACCAAACTTTTAAGACCTGGAATTGTCAATGTAGGACTCTGTAACAGACTATAAAAAATTGTTAAATGTGCCAATCTATATTGCAGACTTAATATTTAATACCAGCTCATAAAATATTCCTCAAGTAACACTGCAAAGTTTTGGAAAATATATTAATTACTCATATTTTATGAAAACAATAGAAAGGATTAGATGAAATTAAGCATACATACGTTTAAAGTGACCATAAAAACTGACATAATTAGAAACAGGCTGTGCTTTGCTACATATTTGCCTGAGTACATGAGTGTTGATTTACTACATAGTAATGTATACCTCTGTTAACATTTTGGTATTTGGAAACAGTCTATGGTTAAATCAGAAAAAGAGGGAAATCGCTGAATTTACCATCTAGAGTAAAAACCAAGCCTGTATTGTGGTTTTGTTCCAACCCAAGTCTACTCTTCTAAGAACTTTCAAGATCTTAACCTTGGAAACACTGAAACTTTACCTATCAGGGAGATGGATATAATTTTTTTTCCCAGACAGCTTCTTAGTCAAACTGCTATGATATTTCACATTTTACTTTGTCCATAACTCCAGTGAAGGGATTATCAGTAAAGTTCAGTTACAAAAAGCTATAAACAGGACAGAGCATCGTATTAACTGGAATGGTTTTCTAGCCCCAAGTTCTGGGTAGCCCAATCGGAAAGTTCTTCTGAAGCTCAAAGTTTCCAAACTTTGAGTTTGGTGGCTATCATTTATCCAGCTCAAACATAGTAAATGTGTCAAGGACGCATTGACACGCTTGGACCTAGAAATCTTTCCCAGCACTTCCATAACTTTCTCAATACCATTTTGTGAAACTGGTGTAATAGGAAGGATGCTTCTGCCCTGTTATTTACCATCCAACTTTCCTGACATTTATGTTTTATCAGCAAACTCCTAACCAGGTCTACTGCTGTTTGATTTTTAATACCATTCCTTTAATGAAGTTGTGGCTAATACTAGAGATGTTCATTTGTTTCATTAATATTTTCCTTAGATTATTTCCTGAAAAGCAAAGACTGGTTCAGGACAAAAATCTTTTAAATACAAAATAGCCTTGAAACACTTTCTGGTGATCTTTCTCCAAAGAAGATAAGAACATTTAAAGTGGTTAAGTTAAGACACATCCAAGACTTGCTGGCATCTACTTACAGAAGTCTTCTTTGCAATATTATTGGAAACATATTTTGCCTAAATTATAGTGTAGAACACTGTCATCTGATCAGCTTTTTGTCCCCATCTAACACTATGTACGCAGGCTTAGAAGTCTGTTACTGCTTAAAGTTAATGATTGCATTGTTCAGTATAAGTGCTAAAGCCTACTTTTCTACATTTTGAAACTCACATTCACAGTCTGCAATGACACAAGTGGAATAATCACAACGAAGTTTCAGAATGAGTTAATATCTCACAATGAACTGGACCTGCAAAACCTGCTGTAGTCTAAGTAGGGAGAGGTTCTGAGTTTTATCTATCAGGAGTTAAACATCCTTCAATCACTTTCAGTCATCTAGCAGTATGTTTTGCATTTATAGTTCCAGTCTTAGAAAATAGCTGCTCAGAGTAAAGGAATGAGAAAGAGCTATCATTTATGTTTTGGCTTACTAAGGGCTAAATCAGTTCTCTGTTTAAATTGTATCTTGTCAAGGTAGACAGTGTACTTGATCTGCAGAGTAAACAATACAGTGGAACCTTGACTTCAGCATGGACATATAAGTATTGTTTTCATCTATACTGCACTGTTAGTATCAACTGCAGATTAGTATCAACAATGTCCTTTCCATGGGAAGTTTGACTTCTTTTCAAATTACTGTTTTGCAGTATAACATCTACTAGAAGGAACTGTAGATTGTATAGAACAAAGTTTTAAGAAAAATTTCATTGTACAAGGGTATGTTTCAATTCATCAGAAGACTATACCTCATCCAATGGGAAAGATGAATTTGACGAAGTATCAGATTTTGGTATGTCTTTTCTTTGGTATACATTTATAGTATTTTTTTGCCTGCATAGATACTTTCCAAGATACACAAGCTTAGTCTTTTATGTCCACTACCAGAGTTCACGAGTGAAGAAATTCCCACAGACAATACCCTAGAGACATTGAAGGCTTCTAAAATTTAAAAAAAAAACCAAAAAAAATGTGTTGGATTCTCTGTCATCCAAGACCATTTACTGAAACTAAAATGCAGACAACAGGCTCAGCTGATCAGGAAAAAAACCTGTGCAGCATTAGGAATGACACTCATTGCAAACTAAATCAACCCTAAATCTGAATGTACTGTTTATAGTACCCTTCAAATTTTACTGCTTTCATATGGCAAATATTTTTATTTGATTTTAATAAAGTGTGAGGTTTTTAGCTTGTATCCTTTCATTATGCTTTTTAATAGCTTTGTCCATATGTACTTATTCTTCTAAGAATCTACAGGTGGAGAAAAACCCAACACTATAATCCTATCACTGCAATACAACCCTCATTTGCAATTCAGGTGTAAGCTTGACTGTGAGCAAGTTCACTTACAGAAGCACAGTTATTGCAACTATATCTTTTTGTGGGACTAGCAATGTGGAGGTGAGCAGAAAGTACTTTGATTTAGACTTAGGCATTCCGCAACTTACTGAGCCTCTGTTTGGGCATAGAGAAGTGTATCATCATATCCTTGATATCAGCTTATTATCAGGAGTATAGTTTTGTTTGTGTGGGGTTTTTTTTTGTGTCTTGTTCTTAATTCAGTAAAAAAACACACCTTTTATTTTTCCATATGCACTTGTAATAAGTCATTTACCCACCAAGACCCTAACTTTTATAACTTCAGTGTAGCAACAGTAGCGATATAGCAGTCAACTATCAAGACTTAAAAAGATACCTTAGTACAGCACATGCTATGATCATTCATGGACCTTTAAATCTATCATGTACACAGGGATTTAAGAAATTCTGCCTTTAAATGTAGAACATCAAGTATTCCACTTATTCTTTTTTTTTCCCCCAGAATTGTTTTAGAGATGGGCTGTATTTTCCTCATCTCTGTTTTTAAATACTGATACACAAATATTGCCATGAATTATCTTCCTTGTTATTTATGACAATATACAGACTTAACAACACTTACCCACTTTCCTTTATTGATTTAGGATTCAACTCCTTAACATAATCCTACACATAACACATATTGGGGAAAAAAATCACAGAATTTGGATTAGAATCATAGCTTGTTCATTTTCATTTCCGACTGAAGCATCAAGGAAAAAATTTCGGAAGGTTTTTCAAGCTGCAAGTTGTTAATACCCCATGAAGAAGGAGCAAATGATGTTGTTATGCAGCTGTTTTGGGTAGAGGAAGATTTTTTCACTGCCTATGATATGCAAGATGAAAGTGCTCGGCTGCAATAGACATTTCCAAATTTTAACAGTGTTGTCACAGAACTACTCTGGCTATTTTATAAAATATTTTTCAAATATTACTCCATTCACTTCTGTATTCTGCCTTTCTTTCATGTGTCCAATATTCTGTTACAGGTAATCACCCCCACTGGGGACTGGGCCTAAGGGATTTCTCCTGTCCCAGCAAGGTTGCTGCAGTTCTATGTCTCCAGGCTGTATCGAGGCTGAGCACATATTCCCAATAGGTGCAAACACACACACACACCCCCCACTCCCAGTGTACATATGACCAGTCACATAGATTAAGACAGATGGAGAGCAGTGCCTTTACCTGCACCCACACAAATACAGGACTTGTGTAAACATCAATGATGGATGACTTCATCTTGGTTTTCCTCTCCTGTTGAGCAAGATTGGAGTTTTCTAGCTGCAGCTTGCACACACATACACACATATGCATCTCTCAGGTAGCTAGTATTGGACACTGTTGATCCAGTGACTGGCATCCAATTCCTGGTGTCCTGCAGTTGTTGTCCCAGACACCCTCAAATCCCTCAGACCCATGATCTGGTTCTAGTGGACGGTACTCAAACCTCTCACCCTGCTTCTTTGCTAGTCCAACTGGATATTCACTGGTGTTCACACACACATACGTAGAAGACAGAGAGTGCACTCTTGCAGAACATATAGTATAGGAAAGTATAGGACCCGAGCATGACGTAGATGGTGTAGAAGAAGGGGTGGATACTGTACCGGTTTAGGCTGGGATAGAGTTAATTTTCTTTCTGGTAGCTGGTGTAACACGGTATTTTTGATTTGGGATGAGAACGATGTTGATAACATACTGATATTTTTAGTTGTTGCTAGGCATTCAAGGGCTAATCATCTTCTCTTGCTGCCAGGTGCACAGGAAGCTGGGAGGGGACACCGCTAGGACAGCTGACCCAAACTGGACAAAGGGGATATTCCATAGAATCATAGAATCATTAAGTTTGGAAAAGTCCTCTAAGATCAAGTCCAACTGTCAACCAATCACCACCATGCCTACTAAATCATGTCCCTAAGTGCCACATCTACACTTTCTTTGAACACCTCCAGGGATGGGGACTCCACCACTTCCCTGGGCAGCCTACTTCAATGCTTGACAACAAATTTGGTGAAGAAACTTTTTCTAATATCCAATCTAAACCTCTGGTTCAACTTGAGGCTGTTTCCTCTTGTACTATTGCTTGTTACCTGGGAGAAGAGACCAAGACCCACCTCGCTACAACTGCCTTTCAGGTAGTTGTAGGGAGCAATAAGCTCTCCCGTCAATCTTCTTTTCTCCAGACCTAACAATCCCAGTTCTCTTAGCTGCTTTTCATAAGACTTGTGCTCTAGGCCCTTCATCAGCCTCATTGCCCTTCTCTGGACACGCTCCAGCACCTCAGTGTCCTTTCTGTAGTGAGTGGCCCAAAACTGAACACAGTACTCGAAGTGCGGCCTCATCAGTGCCGAGTACAGGGGCATGACCACCTCCCTACTCCTGCTGGCCAGACTATTCCTGATACAAGCCAGGATGCTGTTGGCCTGCTTGGCCACCTGGGCACACTGCTGGCTCATGTTCAGCTGGCTGTCAATCAACACCCCAAGGTCCTTTTCCACCGGGCAGCTTTCCAGCCACTCTTCCCCAAGCCTGTAGCGCTGAATGGGGTTGTCATGACTGAAGTGCAGGACTCGGCATTTGGCCTTGTTGAAACTCATACAGTTGGCCTCGACCCATTGATCCAGTGTGTCCAGATCCCTCTGCAGAGCCTTCCTACCCTCTAGCAGACCAACACTCCCACCCAACTTGGTGTCATCTGTAAACTTACTGAGGGAGCAGACAATCCCCTCATCCAGATCATTGATAAAGATCAAGACCGGACCCAAAACTGAGCCCTGGGGAACACCACTCGCGACTTGCCACCAACTGGGTTTAACTCCATCACAACTCTCAGCTATCCAGACAGTTTTTTACGCAGTGAAATGTGCACCCATCCAAACCATGAGCAACTAGTTTCTCCAAGAGGAAGCTGTGGGGAACAGTGTCAAAGGCCTTACTAAAGTCCCTCGTCCACTAGGTGAGTCACCTGGTCATAGCAGGAGATCAGGGTGGTCAAGCAGGATCTGCCTTTAATGAACCCATGCTGGCTGGGCCTGGTCCCCTGGTTGTCCTGCACATGCTTGGTGAGCACACTCAAGATGAACCACTCCATAATCTTCATCGGCACTGATGTCAGGCTGACGGGACTGTAGTTCCCCAGATTGTCTTTCCAGCCCTTCTTGTAGATGGGTGTCACACTGCCAAGACTCCAGTCATCTGGGACCTCTCCTGTTAGCCAGGACTACTAATAAATGATGGAGAGTGGCTTGGCCAGCTCCTCCGTCAGTTGCCTCAGCACTCCTGGAAGAATTCCATCTGGCCCCATAGACCTGTGAGCATCCAGGGTGAGTAGCAGGTCATTAACTGCTTCCTCCTGGATTAGGAGAGTTCTATACTGCCCTTCTTCCCTGTCTTCCAGCTCTGGGAGCTGAATACACTGGGAATAACCACTCTGACTTTTAAAGACTGAGGCAAAGCAGGCATTAAGTACCTCAGCCTTTTCCTCATCCTTGGAGGCAATGTTCCCCCCCGCATCCAATAAAAGATGGAGATTCTCCTTGGCCCTCTTTTTGTTGTTGATGTATTTGTAAACACATTTTTTCTTGTCCCTTACAACAGAGGCCAGCCTGAGTTCTAGCTGGGCTTTTACCTTTCTAATTATCTCTCTGCATGACCGAACGAGATCCCTGTACTCTTGTTGAGTGGTCTGCCCCTTCTTCCAAAAGTGGTAAACTCTCCTTTTTTTTCCCCTAGTTTCATATCTTGTGATGTCATGCTCAGTATATAAGCTGAGGAATTTGACTGAGGACAGCAATTTCTGCTCAGCGATGTGTATCATTCGTCAGGTGGTGAAAAATTGCATTGTACATCACTTCTCTTGTATATATTATTATTACTATTATTATTATTATTATTGTATCTTCCTTTGCTTTCCAATTAAACTGTCTTTATATCAACCCAGGAGTTTCTACTTTTTCCTATTTTCCTCCCCGTTCCATGGAGAGGGAGGGAGGGAGTGACTTTCTGGTGCTTAGTTGCCAGCTGCTGTTAAGGCACGACAGGACAGCATTTCTGTCCTTGTGTCATTCTGGTGGGTTTCATACCAGGAGCAGTGGTCTAGTGGCTCTCCTTGACTGGCTGTAGGAGGATCCCATTGTGTCTTCTCCATTCTCACTAATTAGGGGATACTGTGCCTCTGATCCTTCATGGGTGTTTGTGTTTAATTTGATTAGTATATGGTCATATAACTTTAAATATCCTACCACCACTAAATTGTATAACTTTTTGCCCACAGTCACCAGTTTTAAATACAACTGTGTCAACCTTGCAGCTGGTGGAAGTTGCGATTGCTGTAGGCTGAGAAGGTAGCTGCTCCTCCTGGGTGTGCTGGTGCTACAGTGAGCACAAATTGACCCAATAGATTATTTTTTCCAGGCTCCTTAAATTTATTGATCAGATACTGAAAATCAAAAAAACCCACCATGCCATAGGACTCTACCAATATAGGCTTCTTAGCTCTGACATATCCACCTGGTACATCATCGCTCTTTAGCTGCAAATTTGGAAGGAATTTATGTGGGCTGCCAACGCTGGCTGCAGCATTTCAGAATCACATTAAGTCCCATTAAACTTTAGGAGGTTTTCTGTAAGCTTTAGGTTTTGACTGGCTATGATTATTTATTTAAGATTAGAAATAAAATTTGTTCAACAGAAGTTAATCCTGCCATTTCTATTTTTAGTTTTGTCAGGTTTTGTGTAAAAGCAAGATCAAACAACAGAAGTCCCAGCACCGAATTCACTGTTCTACCTAGAATCTTCCTCTTACACTCTATCTTATATTCCTAATTTACTTTATTGATCAGGATAATTATTCCACTGCTGAGGAGTCTGACTCTTTGACAGAACATATATCACCAAAGCTACACAAGTTTATGGTTTACGATCTACTAAGGGACTTCATTTAACTTATTCCAAGGTTGAATAAGACATTGTGAGAAGGTCGTTTACATTTATTTTCATGGACACATCCTGGAATAAATTACTGCTATATCTATCTAGAGCAGACAGGGCTTCTGGCCTGAAAATAGTTCTTCAAGATGAATCTGCAGAAGCAAATTAACTACTTATTTTACATATTTTTTATTTCATAGTGGATTTTAAAAAAATTAATGTTATAAAAATGAGATCAAGTGCTGTAACTTAGGGTTTCAGTGTTTACTGTCTCCACCAAAAAAATTACTTAAATAACCATACTTAGAATAACATACAATATTTATGATTCATTCAAGTGAAATCCTGTGTCTAACTCAGTTTAAATAGCACTGCATAGACAGATTTACAATGAAAAAATATCAAGCTGGTGCAAAGACTTACATAATTATGTTTCACCATATTCCGTGCAATGCAACATTCACAACACTCCAAATACCCTTGGACTAGTGCTGACTGTAGTAATTTTTTTTTTAGAAAATATTCTAGACATTCAGAATACATGAAGAATACTCAATAACAACTTAATAATAATTTCATGTCAATAAAACCACTGATTATTTGGGAAAAAAAAAAAAGAAACCAAGAATCTGAAAGACACTAATATCAGGGTCTATTTTCGTACTTAGATTTGTGTTATAAATATATGGAGAATAAAACCTCCGTGTTCCAAATAGACCAGCCATCACATTTTGTTCACTGTTATTTCACTTGTAAAAGAACAATGGTATAAATGGTCATTCTCATCAAGACTGCAAGGGAAAAATACTTCAGTTGGCATATACTTTTCTAAAACAATTGTTTGAATTTGCGTGTAATAAAGAATTAAAAATAAATTTCTATACTTACTCTTTTCATATGCTGCTTTTAGGGGGTCCTTTTTCTCTAGTGTCAGTAGCAGTTTTCTTCAGGAAAAAATGCATGTATATAAAAAAAAGAGTGGTAGCTTCCCTTCCGTTCTCTGTTTCACTAATGCTGTTGAAGACACACTTTCAAAACTACAGAGGATTCTGTTCCTCTCTATAAAACAGAAACAATACTACAATTTAAAAATTAATTCTTCAAAATAAATATTTCATACAGCTTTTAAGTAATCAGCCAGCCAAAAGAGTGGGTTTGTTTTATATTTGTTTCAAGGTTTTAACTACTCACTACTAAAAGGGAAAAACTTCCAAGAAGCAATTTAGAAAACTGTCAAATCATCCTCACTGCAGAGACTTTGACAAAAACACATGTACTCAAATGTTCATGGTATTCAAACCTCTACTGAGGTAACTTGCCTCTCACAAAAATGATGCAAAAAATACTGATAGCACTAAAATGTGCATGCAGTCAGATTGTCTAACAAAGACTTCTTCAAACACATGTACACTCTTTCATCTAGAGTGTGCCAACAATTTCATAATAATGACAGTGAAATGTAATAGGGGTTGGAGACCTTCACCAGGAATGTGGCAGGTAGAGCAGTCAATTCTAAAAATGCTTACATTGGAGATTTCAGATGCAGTATTCTGCAACTTTAAAGATGCCCAAAAATGGCATATAGAACGCAGCTGCACAGTGGAAGGAAAGCTACAGTCATAAGATGGCATTTCAGAGCAAGCTGTCTGTGCTGCCATTATTGCACAGCACTCTGTTGGCAACTGCAATCAGAAGTTTGCACATGTTAAGATTCCAATATAGTAAGCTACATTTAAGCTTTTTATGGCCAGCTAACAGCTGTTGCAGACAAAAGGTGTGAGTCATTTCTCCGCTATACAAACACAGTGTGTTTTCACCCAGTATAGCCTTCTGCAAAGAGCTCCCAGATGAATTGGGTAGTAGAAGAAAAACTGAGTAGATGACATTCACACGGGCTTCCAGCAGGCCAGTTTAAGATGAAGTGAGTGATACCACCTGAAGATGATCAGGGCAAGAATTTGAGTACAAGTTGCTGCTACAAATCCTCTGGGAAACCATTTTAACTTCTCCAGAGGCATAATTTCAAAATACTGTTGTCCCTGCTAGCCGTTATTGGCAGGAGGTCATTTTGCACACCATGCTGCCACTTTGGTGACTGAAACAGCCTTAAGGCAAGTTGTCCCATAGAAATCATTCAAAATTCATGAAAGCATTAAAAGTGGGATCAGACCAGCACTAACTGAATCGAGGAAAAGCTTTCATTCATGTTTACCCATTTCCCTAGTAACTGTCATAAAGAGATTTTCTTTAATACATGTGATTTTCAGATCTTTCTTATTCCTTATAATTTTTTTTGTTCTGTTCTGCTTCTTTCAAGACATATGCAACATCATAATAAATCCTGCAGATACTAATAGATTAAAATAACATATAAGATTTCCAGCTTTGATTATAGATTTTCCTATAGATAACCAATGGGAAAGAAATCACTTAATAGCTCTGTGCTTTAGTTTTCATGCCAGGTAATTATTGTTTGCAATTTTCCTCAGAAATCCCAAATAACACCTCACCATACACCTATACAGTCTCATCGTTTGAGCCACAGTCTCATTCAAACAGTCCCCCCTTCTTCTGCTCCCACACCGTTAACTGCATATCACAACTTACACAGTTTTTTTAATCCTGCACAAACTGTGTAGCTAAAAAACACCATAGTAACCTGCATCCAATCACTAGTTTTGCGTGGCTAGGATTTGACAAAAACAAAACCAAACACAAACAATCCAAAACTCAGTGAGCTCTGTAATAAATTTCTCAAATGACCTATTAGTAAGTGAGAATATGCCTTGCAATCAGACCTGTGGGTTCTAAATGCTTCTAAAGAAATGAGCAGTCCGATTTCAGGTTGAGAGACACAGGAATAACAATTACAAGATTATACTAATTACAATCATTTTAAATGCAGTATCATGTCTGTTAGAAGTAATGTACAATATAGCAGCTGTAAAACACCTTCCGTCTAGTAAGTGTACATTCCTTTTAGCACTCTTTCTAGTAGACTGCTTTCTTACCATTAGATCATCATAGTTGGTATTTAGATAATATTTCACATTCTCCATAGATACAGGAGGGCTTAAGCTCATTTATTAGAACATATTTCTGACTTGAATTTTATCCAGTAATATTGTTATTTGTCTAAGATTCTTGGATTTAACAGTCATTTATAATTCATGAAGTCCTAACTGCTCCATTGACTACAACGGCTGCGGCAGTAAAAAGTACAAATTGAATATTACACACACCATCCAAAAACAGAATGAGAAAAAAAAAGAAAGTGAAAGTCCAGGACACACTAAGAAGAAAAGGCTCACAGAAAGAGAAAAGCAGAATGCACTCTTCACGGCCATTTATCATGAACCTGCCAAAACTACAATATCCCAACAGAAACCCGTTTTTTGTTTTTTGTTTTTTTTTTTTTGTGGAGGGGACTGAGTAGAAGTTAAACTGCACCACTACTTAGCAGTCAGTACTTTTCCCCTGTAATAAACCTCAAAACCTTGTTTATGGGCAAAGAGAAAGAATGTAAAGAGTGACCACCAATTATAAAGAAAGCTGAGCTTATCTCAATACAAGGGGGATTGAAAGGTAAACTTTCTCTTGGATATGTGGCTGCACTAATCTTCTCAGCCTTCCCTGAGATAATTAGCACAGAGTAATATCTTCCTGGTGTGTGACCAACCTGGTGTGGGGAAGGGAAAGTGTACACATGGCTCAGCCCAACATAAAGCATGAACAATTAATAAAACAGTCATTGAAAAAAACAAGTTTGAGCTAACTTCAACCCACATACTTCTTCCCAGTGACAGGGGACACCCAGCATTGGTACTGTGAGCACATAGAAACGTGTAATAGGAGTCACATGCGCACTGTGATTCAACTGTGTAGCAGCTGCTATATTATGCAGTGTGTTGCTGTAATAAAAATCCCATGTAATGCCAACTATATCACATTGGTGAATTTGATATTAAACCATGGCGGGTGACCCTGACTGGATGCCAGGTGCCCACCAAAGCCGCTCTATCACTCCCCCTCCTCAGCTGGAAAGGGGAGAGAAAATATTAGAAACGGCTTGTGGGCTGAGATCAGGACAGGGAGAGATCACTCACCAATTACCATAATGGGCAAAACAGACTCGACTTGGGGAAAATTAGTTTAATTTCTTACCAATCAAATAAGAGTAGGATAAAGTAGGATAAACCTTCCCGCCACCCCTCCATTATTCCCAGGCTCAACTTCACACTCGGTTTTCTCTACCTCCTTTCCTCCAGAGCAGCACAGGGAGGGTGGGGAATGATGTTTATGGTCAGTCCAGCACTACGTTGTCTCTGCCGATCCTTGCTCCTCAAGGGGAGCACTCCTCTCTCTCCTGCTGCAGCGCGAGATCCTTCCCACAGGAAACAGCCCTCCATGAACTTCTCCAATACTTCTCCTTCCCACAGGCTGCAGTTTTTCATGAACTGCTTCAGCGTGGGTGCTTCCCACGGGGTCACAAGTCCTGCCAGCAAACCTGCTGCAGCATGGGCTGCTCTCTCCATGGGCCCACAGGTTCTGCCAGGAACCTGCTTCAGTACAAGCTCTCCATGGGGTCACAGCCTCCTTTGGGCATCCACCTGCTCCAGCATGGGGTCTTCCATGGACTGCAGGTGGATATATATGCTCCACCATGGACCTCCATGGGCTGCAGGGGAACAGCCTGCCTCACTCTGGTCTGCTCCATGGGCTTCAGGGGAACCTCTGGTCTGGCACAAGGAGCACCTCCTCCCCCTCCTCCTTCACTGACTTTGTTGTTGACTGCATTGTTTCTCTCATACAGTCTCATTCCTTTGTCAGCTGCTGTTGCTCAGGGTATTTTTCTCCCTTCCTAAATATGTTATCATAGAGGTGCTACCACCGTCGCTGATTGGCTTTGGGCTTGGCCAGTGGCGGGTCCATCTTGGAGCCAGCTGGCATTGGCTGTATCAGACATGGGGAAAGTTTCTAGCAGCTTCTCACAGTAGCCACCCTTGTAGCCACCCTGCTACCAAAACCTTGCCACATAAATCCAATATATAGACATTAGATTTTCCTTGTGGAATATCTAAAAGAACCTGGTCAGAGAACATTGTCTCTGACAGACAAAAGCTCACCCCTCACCTGGAAAAATACAGATGGAGAAGAGGCAGGGAGTACTGGCAACAGATGGGAAGGACAAACAAAGATCCCTGTCAGAGAGAACCTGGCCAGCAGCTTCTACTCAATAGGGCAAAATCCTCAAGGAGAAGAAGGAGAGGGTATTAGTATCGTGAGACCTCCCTTTTGCAGGACACAGTGGCACTCATCTGCTGACCTCACACCCAGTCACAGAAAGTTTGCTGCTTAGCTGGCATGTCGTGGAGAGACTGCCAAAGCTGATCCAGCCCACAGGCAGCTACCCTCTACTCTTCTTCAATATGAACACAGACAATTCTCAAAACATGAGCCAGAAAAGAACAAGCAGGACAAAAGAGTACAAAGGGCTAAAGGAAAAAGGACCAGAACCAAAGTTGCTTTCTCCTCATCTTGCCAGTGCAGGGCAAAGGTGTGGGCAGGGGCAAGCATATCGCCCAACCAGCACCCGCCTGCATGGCCTGTGTCACAGGCAGGTTTTTGGCCCCCCATGACCACAGAATGCTCTTTGAAGAAAATTCAATGGCTTCTGGGAGGAATAGGATCTGCTTACCAGGAAGGGACAAGGACATTGTCAATGGGCTGGGTAACTTAGCTGAGTAGGCCTAAAGCTCAATTTAATGAAGAGTGCTGTTTGAAGCCTGGAGGCAAGTGAGGCCAGAGGGGACAGGAAGAAAGCATGCATGGAGGTGAGCCATGGGAGAGGATCCCACACTCTTCCCAGGTGCGAGGGGCACATCTCAAGTGTCTGTGCATCAACCCCTGAGGATTAGGGAACAAGCCAGAAGAAACAGACTTCCACCTGCAGTCACATCATTATAATGCCACTGGAATTACAGAAACTCTGTGGGAAAGCTCGAGTGATGCAATTCCGGCAGTGGACAGGTACAGGCCCTCAGGAAAGACAGAAAGGGCAGAAAAGGACGAGAGGTTATGTGCTCTGTAGAAGAGCAGTTCGAGTGCACAGTGTGTGATCTGTAGAGTGCCTTTGGCCCAAAATCAGAAACACCACCGATAACAGAGATCTCATAGCAGGTGTCTGCTACAGGCCACTGGATCAGGCAGAAGTAGTGGATGAAGCCTTCTCCACATACCTCCAACAGGCTTCAGGCCTACAGGATTTGCTTCTCTAGGGACTTCAACCCACCTGATATTTGCTGGGAAATCAACACAGCAGCACAGATCACAGTGACCGTAGGGCTCTATGGCTCCATAGTTTCAGATCTAAGGGGCGTGAGGCAGACAAGCAGCAGAAAGAAGACCCAGTACCTCATAAGACCAGATATGCACTTGCCCAGGGAGCAGTGAGGAGGGATCTCATGGGTGTCTGCCTTGGAGAGAAAAGGAGCTCAGGAGTGTTGGGAGATTTTTGGAGTCAGCATTCTTGAACCACAAGGACAGCCCTTTCACCGGAGTGGGAAAAGGATCAGGCATAACAAGAAAGCAGCCTGGAACAAGAAAACAGCAAGATACTGAGGCAGTTCCTCAAAAGCATGTGAAAAATTGAAAAGGGGACAGACTCCCATAGGGAACACAGAAATATCAGTTCGGTGATCTGCAGTTAGGTGCAGCTGGGAATGCAGAAGCTCTGCTGCAGCAGAGCAAACTTGCAAGAGATGTCAAGAATAAGATGAAAGACATAGCTATCTCAGTAGGAAGTAGAAGTACAAGGAAGATGGAGGTCTGCAGCTGAATGGGACTGGTAAGTTAGTTATAAATGACACAGAGAAGGCTGGGTTAGCCATTGTCTTCTTCACCTTGGTCTTCATGGGTAAGGTCAGCAACCAAGTCTCTACAGCAAGGAGCAGTGGCAAAGAAAATGGTGAACCACTGGTAGCAGAGAAGGGTCAAGTCAGGGACCTTCTGTGCTAATGAGATATATACAAGTCCACAGGACCTAACAGGATGCATCTGTGGGTGCTGAGGTAGTTGGCTGACATCATTACAAACTCTCCCTCTCGTCTCTGAAATGTCACTGGGATCAAGGAAAGTCCAGATGCTTGGAAAAGGGCAATTATTTTGCCCATTTGCAAACAGGGCAAAAAGAAAGATCCAGGAAACTAGAGTCTGTCGGCCTCAGTCCATTTTGCATAAAAACTGATGAAAGGTACTCAGGAAACCTACTGACAGTAACACAATGAACAAGAAGGTGACCAGAAGAAGCCAACATGGATTTACTTACCAAGGGTAAGCTGTGCTTGGCCAATTTGGTTGCCCACTATGATGAAATAACATGCTGAGGGGATGAGGGGCAAGTCATGGATGTAATCTGCCTTGATTTTGGCACGGCTTTTCACATCTTCTCATTCTACATCCTTTTGAACAAGCTGGCAAGCTCTGGACTGGGCAGATGAACAACGAGATGGATTAAAAACAGCCTGAGCTACTGAGCTTAAAGGGTGGTGATGAATGGCTCAAATTGGCAGACATCAGACATGGAGCTCGCAGGGAACATACACTGGTACTCCTACTGCTTAATCTTTATAAACTATTTGGATGATTAGATCAAATGCGTGATCACAAATTGTGTGGATGATAACAAAGCAGCAGGAGAATTAGATATGCTGGAAGGATAAAACACCATACAGAGAGACAATAACAAGCTGGATGATAGGGACAATAAAGAAGACTTCTGTGTCTTTCAAGCAGCATTGGCATCCAAAAAAAGTCAAGGTCCAGCTGGGCCTGCTGCCTTATGAGGCAGGTAACACAGTGACAAAGGATATGGAGAAGGCAAATTACCCCAGAGCTTTGGTGGAGAAGGGCTACTCTCAGGCTGACCAGGTGCCTAAGCCTGGCTGCAGAGTTGGGAGCACGGCAGTATGATCCCAAAACACCGTAACTCCCCTAAGGGAAAGGAAGGTCAGGTCTGGGACCTCTTCAGTAAACCAGATGACCCCCAGCTGCAGAGGACCATAAGGAAGGCATCCAAGGGTGCTGAGAGATCTGTCCCACCACACTGCAAGGATGTCTTCTAGCATCATGGAAAAACAGCAGAACAGAAGCAATTAAAAGATACGGTAATTTGGGCAGTTGTTTCTAAGCTTAGTTTCTAGATCTTCTCTGTTTTCTGGAAACTTCTATGATTGTCAGAAGACTTCCAGGATCTTTTCGAGGTTCAAGATGTCTGCTGTTACTGGGAAAGGGAAGTTGTCCCAGGCTTTTGCTCCTCATGGACTCCAGCAATTTCTAATGACCTGTCAGCCATCTCTGTTCAGAAGATGCTTTGAGCTTTCATCTTCAGCTGATTCCTGTTTAGAGAGCTTCTGGTAACCATTTGGCTGGTACTAGGGACAACACTAGCAGGGCTAGTGCACAGATAACAAACATGTCAAATAAGAGACACAGAAGTTGGCACAGGAGGGAGCACGGCTGGGGTCTGGAAACTCTGTCGATGACAGGATAAAAGAACTCAACAGTGGTGGTATCACAACACAGAGCATAGTCCCCAGCAGCTCCTGGAGCAGCTCCCACAACACAGGAGAGGCTGGACCCAGAGGGATTATGTGTCTACCCAGTGCCTGGGGCCTCCTCCCAGGGTGGGAACAGGTGAAGAAAGTATCCTTGCTTACAGGATGTGTGGGCTAGTTGAGGAGCTGTGTCACCAGTGTATGGGGCTGCAGGAGCAGGTGAGCAAGCATCAGGGAGGATGAAGGCGTTGACACAATCAACACAGAATCCTTGCAGAGACGAATACCTTAACGCCCAGCTCCACAGCAGGAGGGCAGCCAGAGTCTGTGGCCTAGGTCACTGCTGGGGTTCCCCATGCCAAAAAAGACACGACCAAGCTGCAGCAAGTGTGGGCTCCCTAGGTAAGTAGGCAGATGGGGCACAGGACTACAGGAAGATGCTGATGTGGCTGGCTTAGGTCACTCTGAAGAAGAAAGGCCAAGGAGGCTTTTTCAGCTACCTGCTCTCTTCAGCTACCTTGGGAAGTCCAGGAGAGGATGCAGACAGGTTCTTCTTGCAACTTGACATTAAAAGCACAAGAGGCATCTATCTAGCTGCATGAAGGGCAGGACTGTGCTTCTCATCATTTTCCTGGGAGAGAGCACCCTGTTATTTGACAATTTTCTAGAAATCCCTGTCATATTAGAAAAGATGCAAATGAAAACCATGAAGGTGTTTTATTCTCTAGCACATAAAATAGAGAAACTAACTTCCTTATTTTGAGAAAATGAACATGAAGTAGTCAAGCAAGAACACACTTCATTAGCTACCTCTGAGGTTCATTCCCAAAGTCTTTTCTGTGCTTCTTTTAGCTATGAGCTGACAAGAGGGATTGTGCAGTTCTTAGATCTGAAGTCTGATTTATCAGAAAATATACATCCCCCTGGCACTGGCTCCCAAATTTAAACCTCTAACTTGAAAAATTCTTTGTTGAAATTCTGCTTAATGTAAATGTATCCACCAGGATTTCCTATAATCCAGAGTCCCCTCGATAAATGTGAGCAGGATATTGACTTGCAGATCTCCTGCTAATGTAAAGCCACCTAACAAAGTGCTAGTGACAGGCAAACACATTTTTGAAGTGCTAACTGCCTGGGTAACCGGCCTGTATTATCAGTTAGTTTGCCAGGGCATTTTTCCCATAGAGCAGATGTATTCCTTCCGGACAAATTGGTGAGAAAAGCAGACTTTAATGACTTCCCAGTTTATGAGTCTCAGTGCATACACTTTTCATGTCATAAAACCCCAGAAGTAGTTATACAAACACATCAGTGATATGAAATTCAGCTAATTACTAGTTTTATAGTGAGACCAAATATAATGTGATGCAAATGACTTCTTACATGAAGTGACTGAATCATGGAAAGAACTGCTTGGGACTCTCCAACTCATTAAAGAGCCATCTCTTTGGGAAACTGAACAGGCTGAAGAGAAAACTGCCTAGATGTCAGGAACTGGATCCCTATGTAGTCAGCTTCACAAAGGAACAGAGAGCTTTGGCAGGACTCTTCTGTCCCCCTGACAGCACTAGGGAGCCACATGCCATGAAAACTGAGAAACAAGCAGGCTGACCACTTTCCCCCAAGAGCACAGACAAAAATCAGTATGTTCCCATCAAAACATTCTCTCAGAATCAGAAAGTGATTTTCTTAGGGAAGGTTTTCAGTGGTTCTTCCTAAAGTGCCAGGCTATTAACAAATTTGTCAACTATGTCCTTAGTGTTTTCACAAAAGCAAATTCCAAAAAGTCTTTATTGTAGTTACTCCCTTCTCTTCTTCCATTTTTGCCCTCCCTTCCTGGATCTTGAAGTTGAAAGAACACTACTCTGTGTAAAATGATTCATAAATATTAATCAGAGGAAATACATGGAGAAGGAGAGCACAGTTAATGATGGCTTAGAAAATGATTGCTTAGAGAAGGATCTATTTTATGAGAAAATTAAATTATTTTATTACGTTATTATTCTAAGTGGTTAAAAATCATAATTAATTATAAGTATTGTAGCAATAATAAATTAATGTCAAAATGTGTTGGTTTTGCAGTTTTTTAATACAGAATAAGAACAATATACTGGGAAAAACAGGCTCTCCAATATCAAAACGTGGTTTTTACTAGAAGAACCAAAATATTTACATAGACTCTCATGAAAACACAATGATGTTCAATAATTAAGACAATCCTGAAAGTATATTTGGATTTTTGCTGATGGAAACACAGACTTATAGCTAATAATATAACAACTTGCCCAGTTTGCTGAGTGACAGCAAACTACAGTGTTATATAACTAGGTCCCCAAGAGTGCTTTATTACAGCACTCTGATGGTGTGGAAGGGGCCTAGAGTCCCTCCACTGTCTATGAGAATCCTCCAAATATAAGAAAACTACTATTAAAATGTTATTATAGCAATAATAAAGACTGTTGGGAGCTTGTTTGATGTGTTATGTAAGTAAATTCCAAACATTGATGGCCAAGCTGAACACTCAAGGTGAGACGGTCAATACGTTCCTTTATCTCCATTTTCAAATACAGGAATAAAGACATATTAAGAGATTGACCAAGTGTATCACACTCATGATTCAGGGGTCAAGACAAAAAAGCTCAATTTGAAGTTATATTCTCAGTATCAACTGCAGAGACCACCACAAGGTTCCTCTATAAAAATTATTAAACAGCGGATTACAACCCCAGAAGGGGGATATAATCTGCTATTGGTTCACATAGTGAACCAAAAGATCTTTACCAACTTTCTGGAAAAGAAAAACAGCATCAAAATTGTTAAAGAACAAAGCAGCAGAAGAAATACTTTTTCAATTAGTGTATTAAAAGTGCTATTTTGGAAATCTTGAGTAGCAGAAGATCTAAACTAAGAAATTTTTTTTTACTCAGTCAGCCAGTGTTCTCACTCAAATTCTGAGCCATCAAGACAGGTTATAGCTACAATTAGTAAGCACACACTCTCCTCATCCTCAGACAACTACTGCAGCTCTATAGAGGGGACATCCTTTTTGTTACTGTGCATCAAAAATGATGCTCATTTACGTTGTCACACACAATAACCCTGTTCGTACTGGGAGATTAATCTGCAGAGAGCACGTTAGGTGCACAGCCAGAGAAGAAAGAGCATGACACATCAAACAGCTAGTCATGCTGAAAGATTTCTATTTCTAAAGCTCCTCTCAACAGTGAATAAAGATAAATTTAGGAAACTCTTGAATTTCTAGGTGGCATGGTATTAATTTCTAGACCGGAAAGTAAGAAACACTTCTGGCATCAATATCCATCCAAGATTCATAATTTCATTGTTTGCTCACAGAAAATACTGAAAGAAAGGGAAGGAAGAAGAGGATACAACATTAGGATACATTTAAAGGTTTAAAGTTTGGCAGAAAGATGAAAAAAAAAACAAAAAAACAAAAATGCAGAGCCAAAGAGAAAGAATGAAATGCATGGATGAGTTGAAGGAAAAAATAACAGAAGGACAATTGGCAGCTTGTTATGCTACTGTAAACAGACAACTCTCAGGCATCCAGGCTGAAAATCCAGTTGCTCTGCCACACCACATGCTATCTATGCTCATATTTTGCATTTCCACTAAGACCAGACTCCATTTTTTTCTTTCCTAAACTTCATTTTAGAAGTTGAAATGTAGTTCCTATGTCATACATGATTTTCCAGAGAGGGAATACTAAGGTCAAGGCTCACGTTTGCGTAGTTGGTTTGAGAATTTTTTTTCCGATTTAACAACTGAAAATCATCTTCCAGCAATTTCAGCATTAAAAAGTCATCCCATAAAATTCTTCACAATGTGATACAAGATTGGAAATGTGGTAGGAGTATAAATGCAGTCAGTTCAAATCAGGTTATTTCAGCTCAAGTCAATTAATTCAAGTTCACAAGCTGTTCATCTGACCTTAGAATAGGATGACAGAATAGGGATGACCTCAGAAAAGGACAATTTTTAGTGGTTACTTCTGACTACAGAAGTAGTACTGTATTCGAAAAGATACAGCCTGGACATAGCATGCAAGGACTGTTGATATTTTGCATATAGTCCCTCTTATTGCTCTGAGAAGGAACTGGAATTAAGCAGACAAATACAGGAATAATTAGTCCAAGATCTCCCCGATGCAAATGTATTTATGTCAGCAGCTACAAAGACTTTTGTTACTAGCGTCTCAACTTCTGTGACTTTTACAACCGCTAATGCATCAAGGATTTTTAACAACTGTTAGCCAAATTCAGATTGACTCCCAGAACTGCCCACTCCGGCCCTAAGGCAAAATTTCTCTGTTCCCAGCCAGTGCCAAACCTCCCACTGGCTGTCAAGATGTACATTGGGAGAGAAAATACTTTGAGATGGAAGTGTCATTTATCCATTATATTCCCACAGGATACAATAAGAAACAAGGGCACTATCAATGTAATTTTATGATGGTGGTCCCAGTTCCACCACTGTCTGAGATACTTCATGCCTATCCACCTAAATAATGTAAGCAGGTTAAAGGAGTAAAAAAAACATGGAGAAAAATGACTGTTTGCTCTGGATTTTTTTCATGTGTTTGAGCTGATCTAAAAAAAAAGGTAAAGAAGACATTTTTTATTCAGTATTCTGACCAGAAGAACTGTTAATTTCATTTTCTTAGAATTTAGACATTGAGAAAAATACATTTCTATCTTATAGAAACAAATTATTTTATGCAGATTTTTTTTTCTGTATTGAATATAGTCTTGAGCATGGAAACTAGTAGGTTACTTAGACTATCTAAATCTAGAAGAATTTAAAGGAGTGAGCTCTTGGTTCTAATTTCATTATGCCAAGACTCATTAGAGCTGAATTTTTATCCAGAGGCTGACCAGCAGAGCTGTTAACTAAATTGGATATATTCTATTCATTTAGTCTTGACATTTAGCCAGAAGAAATCAAAATGAATGCAAAAAAATCCAAAACAAACAAAAAAAACCTCAAAACCCCAACAAGACAAAACTTTAAAATTTTGAAAATTTAGAAGCAAGTTGAATTAATAACCACAGTTAAATCTTCCCTGTGCCAAAGTGAAATACTTCAGAAAACACATTGCAGAATTTCACATTTCTGGAGAACTCTTTTCTTTTTCTTCAAGAATTACGGAATATTTATAAAATCAGTTGTTTACAGAAGAAATCACCTCAAGCAAGAAAAATCCCACCATAATTTTTGGTTTAGTTTTGAATCCACTCTAAACCAGTGAAACTTTGGATCACTAGATACGATCTTTGAGTTCCAGTACTACAAAAGCAATCTCTTTCAGTATCTCTAGAGTCACCTTTCACTCAAATATAGCAATACAAGACAGAAAAAAACACAACTAAGTATGCACACTTACTCTATGCACACAGTACATTGGTACAGCAACAAGGCAATGTCTTACTGTAGAGAAATGGCTGTCAGCTGCCTCTGATGTGAATCTGCTCCATTTTGGCCCACTAAAACAGTTTTATTTTGGTTTTTAAATAAGTCCAAATGCCCTGAGGAACACAAAAGGCATAGAATTGGGTATGCACAGACGCAGACTGCAAGAGGTGCTCCAGCTTTTTCTTTCCAGGTTCAGACCTTTACAAGGAAAAAGCACTTTACACAGTTACTGTACCACATAAAGTCATTTCAGTTCATTGAATAATACCATCACTTTCCATTTTCCCAAAGTGATCTCTCATCACTCCACATCACCCAGAGTAGAATAATGATGAGATTATCCACCCTTCATTGTCTTCTAACCACAAACATTCCTGAAATCTCAGCAACTCAGTTAACCATTCCACTGCAAAACCTGCAAGGCTAGTAGTGTGCTCTTTGACCTGTCTAGGTTAACACTGTAGTCTCCCTAGGCAAAGATGTTTTCCTCCTTCAAACCAGGAGCTGGCAATGCAGTTTCCATAAAGAACAAAGCATTGTGAAAAACGGTCGCTGCATGATGGGGTGCCTTTGGAGTATGTTGACATTATTCTGCCTGACTCAAAAGTAAAACACTGTTCCATGTCCCACTGAAGACAATCTTCTATTACCCAAATGTATCTGTAACCATTCCACAGAAGAATATTCTGCAGTGCTAAGAACAGCTAACAACTTTTGATACTTTTAAAGAAATTTAAAAACTTTTTTAATTAATGAGCAGCGTCAGATTTTGCATATTTTGCATAAAATTAAATGACTTAAAGTAGAATTTTACTATAAAACCCCACTCGGAAAAATTTTTATTTGTATGATCAAATTGAGATCAAGATATCCGAGACTGATTCAACTAATCATTGCAAACACTGTAACAGTAGCTATCAAAGCAGCAGAAGAGAACAGGCCAGAAGGTGAAGTCCTCAGAAAACTGGCCACTTTGCTCAATAATTTTACACTTATTATCTACTGTGTTGGAACGCCACTTCTGCAGGGAGGGATTGGTGTGATGGTTAATGGTTTTAGCCCTTTAATGGCAAGTTAACATTGGAAAACACTTGTCCTGCTGAAAGTCTACAGAAGCTTACTTGTCATTAATTTGAAAGGCAAATGGCCTTTCAGTTACTGAACGGTAAAAAAATCCTTTCACTAGTTACCTGGGAGAAGAGACCAACACTTGCCTCACTACAACTTCCTTTCAGGCATTTGTAGAGAGCAATAAAGTGCCCCTTCAACCTCTTTATCTCCAGACTAAACAATCCCTGTTCTCTCAGCCGCTCCTCGTAAGGCTTATTCTCCAGACGCTTCATGAGCTTCATTGCCCTTCTCTGTACACACTCCAGCATCTCAATGTCCTTCTTGTACTGAGGGGCACAATTATTGTATTTTATTCTATATTATTATAGCCGATATTATGTTGTTAACTTCAAAACCAACATTATTTACTCGTGGTGCTAATATAAGCCAACACAAGGGCATGAACTGACGTATACTAGTAAATCTCTGAAAATAACTAGTGTAAAAAACTGCTATTACAGTTAGTAAAGATTATATCTAAAATGGATGTATATAGAGAATTTTCCTTTTGACATTTGCAAACAAAATCTATAGCGTCAAAATCCTGTGGAATTCCAGCTGGGGGAACACTCAGATCATGAGGGAATATCTCGTTCTGGAGTGACAACATTCTTTTGAATTTTTTCAATCAAAGGGCACAATTTATGAACTGATGCTCTCAATGGGAAGTAGGGTAATAGAGGCTCCAGCAAATGCTCCTCTGAAGACTTCTATGCTGCATATTAGATAGACTTTTCTCCAACTAAAGCCTGACTTTTAAAATTTTTATTTAAAGCAAGGCAGAGGCATCTAATCTGAAATAAATACCAGAAGGAACATAGTAGCCTTACTTTATACCTGTGGCTGGTATTTATTACATATATTTGAGGCTTGACAGTAGACAGCTGAACATTGGGTAGGTTTTGTTTATTCCCTTTCTCTTATTAATAAGAAATTAAGAATAACATCTAAGTAAAAGTGTAGAGTATGTCTTTCAAGAGCAGAATAAGAGTGGCGACTTCATAATGGATTCTGGCCTAAAAAGCAACACAGATGGCTATTTGCAGACCATCTGATCTCCATAGTGAAATTTTCATGCTTTTCCTACAATCTGCCAAAGCACTTCATCTTCATTTTAACCATAATTTTTCAAACTTAGGAAAGACATGAGTTGTACTGAAAGGTATTAACTGACTACTCGACCACAAATAATCAGTACATGATAGTCAGCTCCTGCACAATGTTTTAGGAATGAATTTTCGTATTAGATTTCAGAGGGACTCAGTGCAAACAGAAAAAAACTGCCTCTGGTTAGCAACTAATGTAAAGGTTTCACATATGTGGGACACTGTAGGAGATCCTCAGTGTTCAGAGGACTGTTGTTCTTTTTCAGAAGCCAGGTAGCAAAGCCGGTTCACACCTCCCGTAAAGCACTACAGCTGAGAGAGGAGATCGCACTGTCTTACAGGAGAGGTAAATGACCAAGAGATCCAACATATGGCAGCAGGTTGCAGAGGTTTCTTCTAAGAGGGAACAATATGTAAGAAGAAATTTTCTTTTAGGTCAGAAATATTTTGATTACATTAGCCCTAATAATTAATACCTCATTATGTTTCTTTGAAACAAAATCAGAGTGAAAAAATGTGTAAAATGTATAAAAATGTTAGTTTAACAGAAAACACAGTCTTCACGATACTAAGATTTTACTAGTGTTTCCCAGCTAACTCACTTTCTTCTTGCAAAATTTTAGCTAACTTCAGGGCAAGACTTAGTAATAGTCATATTCAGAGTGTTTCTAATAAAACATCACTTTAGAAGATGCTGAAGTAGTTGACTGATTTGAAATACATAGGACTTGTTTGCAACATAATGAAAGCCAGAGTAAACTCTTGTCTCAACAGGTCTGTTTCAAAGATCTGGAATAAGTCATACATGGCATAGACCAACTGACAAAGATTTTTTTTCTGCAAGGAAAAACTTAAAAATAATGATGCTTTAGTTAAAAAATAATCCCAAACAATGACCAAAAAAACCCTTCTTTAGCCACTTCAAAGACAGTCAAAAATACTAAAGGAAAAGCCAGAAGAGATTCACTAGTAAGTATGGCATAGTTACCGATATCTATGCTGCAAGAAGCAAACTGCATATAAATGAAGTATGTATTTCAGTAAAGCGAAAGAGAAGATGCTGAGACAGACTGACAGCTGGTCTGTGCAATTCCTCTGTGAATAGACAGTGTGTATCTTGGCAGGGAATTAGGTGCACTCAAGTGCTTATAAAATTCAAGTGCTCAGAAAAACAATTTTTTTATTAAATCAGTACTCCCAGAAGGCATTTCCCCCTCTTTCTTCTTGCAAGCTCTCAATCCTCTAGTCTGTTATGTAAGATAAATGAGGCAGTCCAAGCAAAACTTACATGGTGATTGAAAACAGAATGGCAAATATAAAGATGTGCCAAGCTGTGCCAGACTTTAAGTTGTTAATAACATCATGTTCTTTACAGGATGAGACTTGAAAGAAATGTCCCCTTAGTAAAGAGTTTGACTTACCTCAAAAAACTGTATCATGTCCACTTTGAAAATGGGGAAGGGGGCAGGTTGAAAAGTAAGGTCAGAATGTTGTTTGAAAAGATATTATTTTCAAGAAATGACAGCAAATTTATTTGTGCACTACACCTTTTGATTTTGAGGGATGTTGCAGGGAGGCACCACTGAATAACTCTGAACACAAGACTTCAAAAACTGGATATATGAATGTAAAAATGGAATTTGGTATTTTTACTTCAAATGGGCCAGATATTCAGGGGATTAGTCGAGTTGAAGTTCAGAAAATTAAGCCTCTTATCTGGACACGCAGGCTGCAGCACAATGGACAAATGTAGCAAGTGACATGGGCTCATGTACTCAACAGTCAAAGTACTGAATAGCTGCTCAGTATCAACCGTTCGATGCGTGAGGATTTTCTTTCCCACCATCAATTTAGATTACAGAAATACAAATACTACGTCCATCAGTGCAGTCCACAGGAGTACTTACATAGCTCTGAGCTATGTTTCTACTCTCCAGTCATCTCCTTATTTCCCTTAAAATATGAGCTCAAACATCTAATAATGTTGCATTCATCTGTGCTTCACTTAGACCACAGGGCTCTTTATAGCCACCACAGAACCAGCCTAATGGCAAAGATATGAGCTCTGTTTATCAGCAGCTTTTGTGCAACATCACAGCTGCTGTTCTCAGCGCCTGTGTGAGCCTCTTTTCCCATTCAAATAGGAGGTCCATATTCACATAATGTAAAGCTTCAAATATGTGTAAGTACGCAATGTACAAAGTTCACTTTCGCTTTCTAAATACTTCCCACAGCGGTTGTCTACAGAACTCCTCCGTAGACTCATTTAGTTTCTCAAATGTCTTAAAGATATTAGCAGAACATTTTAGTAAGGTGTGTTTGTATAGTAGTCCTCCAAGGTCACTGACCTGGGCACATAGTTCACATTCTGAGATCAATACATCAAAGAAACTTTTGAACTGATTCTTTATCTGTCCTGAGAGAAAGAACAGGAAAAATCCAGCTTTATTATGATCTAGCCATTAGTCTCATAACAGTTATTCATCTAAGTATGCTTTTTTTCTAATAAATCAGTTTACCGTGTACCAGGTTCCAAATTCAAATGAACAAATGGCAGATCACCAGACAGATTTATAATTCATTCATTTCCTGATGCATAAGTGTCTACTGATTCGTTCAAGGTCTTCCTCTGCTAACAGAATTGTGTCACAGTTATACCTGTTCATGCACACAAATACTGCCCACCTCAACAACCTTTTGAAGAATAATTAAATCTTACTTTCTTTTTTTTTTTTTACTTCAAACACCAGGAAACATAATGAAACGTGACAAACACTGCATATAACTCCACATATTACCTTTTAATCCAGACTCTGAACAGCTGAATTTTGCTTTGATTCTCTCATTTTATAATATTTTATTTTAACATATTTGGATTCACTTTAAAAATGGCAGAATAAGGGTATGATCAGCTATAGGCAATTTCATCCATTTTGTCACTGATTGATTATGGTCTTTCCAATATCCTCAGGATTTTATACCAGAAACTAGCAAAACTTGAACTCCAGTTGGAGTCCAGACCCTTAAAACACTACAGTTTTCAGTCTTCTAATATATATTACATCATTTTTTTTTTTCATTTTACGAACGGGGAATACACGTTACATTTTTGAATGCCCATAGCAATTCCTCTCACTTCAGTAACAGTTTCTTTGCTGAGCTGCCTGAACACTATTCAAACTCAAATGTTTCAAAACCTAGTTGTTGTTAGTAATTCACGTTTTGGCTGTTTTCTTTCCTGCTGATGCTCACTGGTTGTAATCACAGAGTATTTAAATATACTTCAGTTCTGATTCACATTATAAGTGACTTGTTGTTCCAGCGGGACTTCTAAGAATTTTATTCTTCTGCTTAAGATATTTACTTCATTTATTTTATTAGTGATACTATATTTTGTAGAGAAATAATTCAGACACAAGAAATCTAAAAAATCTGCTACATTGTCTGGGTTTTTACTGATCATTTTGAGCTTCTGCACACCAGATCGGCTTCCAGATAGCTCCTACAAGTTGGCTTTAATACAAAGCCCATTTATTCTGATTTTTTTAAATTTAAAGGAGATAAAAAAATAAGACGTAGTGATGGTAGGCCTTCACAGAAGAGAAAAAAGCAAATGCTTCTGTATTTCACTGCCCAACAAGAAATAACAGGGGAAAGGCTGCTGCTGCTGTAGAGAAAAATAGTTAGCCTGCTTGCACACTGTGTACCAGCACAGGACAGCCTCTTTCGCTGTAGTGAATCTGGAGACCTGCATTGACTCACAGATGGTGAAGAAGTCAGGCAATTAGTCACACAAGTTGCCTCCATGGAGATCAAGTACAAATTTTATGCTATGTCACCATCCACGTATATTGTAGAGATACGATTTTGAAAACTACTTCTTTAGGTAATTAAAACCAAAACTGTCTGATACCTTTGTCTGCAAATTGGATTTTCTGAGTGTCTGAAATCTAACTTCTTGATCCTCGAGGGAAAAACAGGATACTAGTACATTAAAGTAAGCCCTAAATATTTGTCAGAGTAGGTGTGGTGTACACAGGACTGTCACCATCATTTTGAACTATTATAAAGAAATATATAGTCTACACATTATATTTTGAACTATTATAAAGAAATTCTCAAATTCTGTCACATAAAGGGCAGTTCCATAGATCTACAGTGTCCCCAGTGATGAAGCATGATTCAACAGCCCCATTCTGCTTTTGTGCCACAAAATAGTTTGGAAAAATCTACTATGCTTGCAGGAGAAAAAATACAGTTTCTATTGAGAAGTACCTTTTTAGACATGCAGGGCATACCTAACTGTACTCTAATTGAGACTGATTCATAAGTGGAGCACAGGAAAATAATCAAAAGGATCAAAACTCTGAGACAGAAAGTATGACCCACTTTTGTAAACATTATTCAAGAAATCAATAATAACATTTAGTAGACATTTCTCTATCTTAGTCTTTTCCCAAGTGCCACAACATGAAATTTAGACAGCTTTGGAAAAGAGGCTATTGTAAACATACACAGACTGAGAATGCAGTTTCCCTGGCAACCAAAAGATTTGAGAACAACTCATTCCTTCAGGTTGCAATTCAGTTTATGAGCTTCCACATCTGCTTGCATAGGAATGAGACACCTGGGATTACATTTCTACAGTGATGGGTGAGAAATTAGAGCACAATAGACATTACATAGCTAATTTTGTGCTGTGATGAAAATGAGTCCTCTGACGTTTTTTGCCAAGGACCACCCAGAATATCTGAGGACACCAGGATTCATACTCTGATTAAGCATCCAGCCTCTTCCCTACTTATCTTGACAGGAGCCAAGACCTGTAAGAAAAACCAAAGATGATGCTCTCCTGCTTTGTACTAACATGAGTTAACAGACAATTTGTTAAACAGAACTTAAGCATTCCTTTCTGTTTAGGAAGAATATACACCAGAGGAAGGAGGAAATATTGCACATTAGATGGTGATCAGGAAAGAGTAGGCACTGCTTTTTACTGTTTCCAAGAAAAACAGGTGCAGAAAAAGTAATTTACTCCACAATTTTATTTAACTCTCAATATGAACAAAGTTACATGTACTCTTTTGGCTTGGATGGAGAGATTTATTCTGGCAAGATACTTTCGTTTCCTAATATCTTGCCCGCAAAGTGTTAGCAATCCCTTACTATATGCAAATGACTTTGTATGAATGCTGTCACTCCATCAGGGTTATTTCATTCAGCCCAACATCTACAGGCAAACTGTATCAGCTAGGCTGTCCTAGTCTATCTGAGAAGTAAGTGAATTTTCAAGACATGTATTCAATACATTTTACTCAAGATTCAGATGGTCCTACATTAGTTCAACTGAAATTATTGGGTTTGTTATTATTATTAATATTACTATAATTAATTAATTTTTGTGGACAAAACAATTTTTTTGCTTTCAAAATCATTTAATATTTTTTCCCTAGGAAAACTGAATTAAAAATGACTGTATTATTGCATTATCCCTACTAAATGCTTCTGTCTGAACATCTTTTTATTGTAGATTCCTAATGCTCAGAAATGCGTAGCAAGTGGCCTACTGTATACATAACCAGAATTATTCAAAGAAACTGTCTGGTGAAGACAAGTATCTCTAAAAATCATTAGGGCTTCCTTTTTAGTTCCTTTTTTTTTAATCCAATATATAGCATTTTTCTAACAGTTTTTTAAAAGTGAGGCTCAAGAATATTCACCTATGGAACTTCACAAACGTCTCTAACATGCACAAACCTCAATGCACTGTGCGGAAAAAAACAAACCAAAACACAAAACAAACAAACAAAAAAACCCACAACAAATCAAAACCAACAACCTGATAGTTTTACAGTCTAATTTAATGTTGTTTTGAATTTGATTCAGGTAACAGCATTCCCTCAGTTTTTCACCTACCGCATACTCAGACTGATTGAAACGTTCAGACTTTTCAGAGTAAGAAATTCATTCAACCTTTAACTATCAATAACTGGGTCATTTTTTACCCAGTGAAATTCTGCTCTTAAACTCCTAACACGAACACTTCATCTATGACCCCTCTTACCACTCTATTTGATGGCACTCATAGAAGCTGAATACTGAGCTTATTTTCATGCAGCTAAAGCAGGTGTAACCTTCCACACAAAGCCTGGAGTTTATCTTCCTAAAGGTAAATACAGAGTGGTCTTTCTTTCCATGGTCATTAACACAAGTTAAATTTTTGCAATGAGAAGTACAACTTCCTATCATATAGACTGCACATCAACACTAACAGAACCAAACAAAAATGTATTTTTTCCACAACAGGACAAAGATTTTGAAAATTCAATTGCTTCACATTACACATCAAACTTCCCTGTACCTTCTCAGGATTTGAAACTCTAGGATCTGTTTCACAGCACAATGTAATTCATGTGTGAGGAAAAACTGCTAATCCAAAAAGCTGTGTTTAAACTGATCCTTAAGAAACAGGCTTCAAGACAAGCAACCATGTCACATTGAAAGAAACCTTGCATTTTGGAATTGTTTCATAAATCCGAAATCTTCCTAGTCTCATCTATCAGCAACTTCAAGTCTTTCTGGAAGTATTCTACTCCCAGCATTTTAAAGCGGTTGCTTGCTTCCCTACATCACTGCCTCCTGTGAGAAAACCCTCTATCAGAAATCCTTTATTATCTTCCCCACACAAACTCTGTTTAAACTACATTTCTTTACACTGTACAAAATAAGTAGCTAAATTGTAATCCGTGTAATCCATATAGCAGAACAAGGCTATACATGTTCAAACCATAGTGCAAAGTATCTTTAAATCCAGAACTGACAATTACCCTTTTTGTCCCCTGGCAGCACTTTTAAGACAGGCCTGACCCCAGAAGCCTGTGGCATCCCACACTGAGCCCTCTTACCTGAATGGCACATAGATACTACCTTGTAAGCTACAAAAACGTAGATTCAATCAATAGCAAAATTTAACATCCCTATTCCTTATTTCCCATCTTTGTAAATCCCAGTTCTGGACTGTATTGTCCACAGTGAGGCAAACTTGAAAGGTGGAAAAAAAGTGATTCTTAACACGACTCCCCTTAAGGAACAGGAAGCCTGTTATGTTGCCTTAACGTATTAAGTAACTTAGATGGAAGAAAAGTTAACAGAGCTTGAGCGGAGTAACGGTACTTTCAAAGATTACGTCTAGATCAGGATATGTGTCTCAAGATAAATGGGAAGAGGCAATCTTATAAGACCAAACAAATAAAAATAAGACTGCTTTTCAATACACAGACCTTTCACTAAGTCTGAAATAAAAACAGGGACATCTCATGCTAAATAAAAATTGAGAAGAACTGCTTAGAACTTAATCTGATTATATTAATTAATCTGAGAGAACAGATTATTGGTACAGCAGAGGAGAGAAAAAATATTAGTAAGGGGAGAGATTATAAGATTTTTAGCATATTAGATGGATGGGCATACAATTGCCTGGGCAACACTGAGGTCTAAGCTGAAGGTGGGAAAAATTGCAAGGTATTATAAAATCAATAACCTTTAGGATGGCAAGAAGTTCCCTCTAGGTTTTCCCTTGCCAGCAGGAGGGAAAGCATCCTAGGACCCCCAAACTTTGGAAGTAGGTCATACTCAAGTATGGTTGGAACAAAATCCTATTTGTTGTCCTGCTTCAAGCTGCATTTATCAGACACAGAGCTGCTCAACAGGTACTCCTAAACCACCCTGATCAAAAGGTTTGCTTTACTCTACAGTGCCTGTCTTCCTGCCTCTCGTTTTCCCTATATCGCCTCCATCCCCTCCCATATACAGAGCATGCCCCTGTTTTGTCCTTCCCCAGTGGCCCCAGTCTGGTTGCTTTTCTAGCATGATCTGGCATTTATGATATGGATACCCTCTTAATTTCTGTGTTGGTTATTAATTCTATTAAGCTAACAGCCCCCCATTCTGTTGTCTACAGTATCGTGACATTTTCATGTCACTGTCTTGTTAGTGATGCCATGGGTCAGGGTGGGCCATCGGCACAAACACTCTCCTTTTTTAATCTGCAGCATCATAAAACTCCTCATGTTATTACCTTGTTAGTGGTGCCACAGGTCAGAGTTAGTCATCTGCATGCAAGTCCTAATCCGTAACTCAAGCAGGTACCTTAATTTTAGAAGCAAATAAAGGCAGGCTTTTCAGTGCTAAGGCTCATCTCTTTGTATGTGTCCCTTGAAAATTGGGACTTAAAGGTCAGCAGAGGAGGAGGTACTTGTGTAAAATACGTACTTATTTACGAGTGTTCTGAACATCATTAATAGACTTACGCAGGTGATATGGACAGATTTAGCACCTCAGTGTAGCCATGCCAACTATTTTTTATTTTCCAACAAATTGGGCTTGCTCAGTCTTGCAGAAAAACCTCTTTCCAGTTTCCTGCTTGAAAGCAGCTTCCCTTAGTTACACACAGTACAAAGATGAATACAAAGATCAAAGCAATACAGAGCAAGAATACAAGATACAAAAGCTGGTGAAGGGTCTAGAGAACAAGTCTTATGAGGAGCAGCTGAGGGAACTGGGGTTGCTTAGTCTGGAGAAAAGGAGGTTGAGGGGATACCTTATCGCTCTCTACAACTACCTGAAAGGAGGTTGTAGTGAGGCAGGTGTTGGTCTCTTCTCCCAACTAACTAGCAATAGGATGAGAGGAAATGGCCTCAAGTAGTGTCAGGGGAGATGTAGACTGGATATTGGCAAACATTTCTTTACTGAAAGAGTTGAAAAGCAATGAAACAGGCTGCCCAGGGAAGTGGTGGAGTCCCCATCCCTCGTGGTGTTCAAAAAACATGTAGATGTGGCACGTTGGGACATGGTTTATTAGGCATGGTGGTGATGGGTTGATGGTTGGACTTGATGATCTTAGAGTTCTTTTCCAACCTTAATGATTCTATGATTCTATGATGATCTAATGCAAAGATCCATCCACATCATGTTGATTATGAAACGTGCTAAGCAACATTGTTTTGCAGCCTTTGGATCTAAATGTTGTGGTGTTTGACAATACTTAGATGACTGTGAACTACCTGCCCTAAAATTTTCTTCAGCCCCACTTCATTCAACTGCTGATAGTCTTTTTTATTAAACTCTAAGAAAATGTTATTCTTATTGTTTAGAGAGCAGGGTTTAAATACAGTTTTGATTTTCATATCCACTTTTTAATCACCAATCATTCTAATCAGCTATCTCCACTCTCCACCACCATGTGCACACATATCTCTAACTGGAGTTAGAACTGGCACCCTCAGAAAACTTGATAACAAGCAAACAAATAAAAATACAATCAGTGGATGTCTTTTTAGATTTCAGAAAGACTCATATTGTACTCACCTAGCATCAAAATTAAATTTGGCAAGTCCATCTCAGCACCTACTTAGATGTCTTTCTCCCTGACAATTCTCACTATCCTTTGTGCAAAAAGAATAAGCACTCCACAGAGCATAAATATATTACCACTTCAATGTCCTAAAAATATTTTAAAAGTTCAGTTTAGTCAAAACTTGTGAGAAATAGAGTTGCTTCCACCCATTTTGTTGATTCTCTCCTTACTGCAAAGTAATATACAAAGTGTTTAATAGCAGGTTATAGAGCTTTGCTTTTTACATCTCCTTTAAATTTGTTCCATTTGGTTAGTAGCAGAAAGCTGTTATAACCTGTAGGTCTGACCAATAGGAAGTATACATAAATAGTTCCCAATCAGGATTTATAGGGGGTATCAGTCAACTGCAGTTGTCACTCCCAGCTAAGAAAAAGAATTATCTGGATAAAGATTCCATACCTGCCAAAAGCTATGGAAGTTGTCATAACAGCTAGTATTGCTGCAGTGACTTTTTATGTGTGAGTAGATTAATTTCTTCTTTCAAAGTATTTCTTCAGTTCCTTGAATATACATTTTTGCATAAGTTTCAAGACCTGAGACATGGAGTAACACTAGAACTTCAACTTTGGCAAATCTTTCCAGTCTTTGTAACTCAGGAAGGGTGAAGGTGAAACAAGAGAAGTCCACTCAATAAATGCCCACAGAGAACATTGATGTTCTAAACCTCTCATTAAATCACGAAGTTCTTGAACTCTCAAAGCCGCAGTATCTGACAGAAGATCTTAATCTCCAAAAAAGCCAAGTCTAGAACATTCTCATTACTGCATACAATTTTCCAAAACACACAGAGTACATCAAAGTGGGAAAATGTCTGCCTATTTATTAATCTTGAAACAGTGTACCTCAGGCTTTTAAGTGATTTTTTCTAATAGGCTTTTTTTGATGGACGTGTTTTGTATAGCTTTATTAGATGCCTTCCTTGTATCTTTTCTTATCCTGTCCAGGACAACCTTTCTGACCAGGTTCTTTTAGATATTCCATAAGTGGAGGCTGCAACATTTAACATCAAATTTACTTGTTTGAAGACAGTGGATGTTACATGGGGTTTCTGATTTAGCAGAATGATTCAAAATATACTGAAATAACTATACAAATGTAAGTTACATCTAGCAAAAAATAGCTATTGCAACACACAGTTCAATTACAATACCAATGTAGTTGCCACTACCAGTCTCTATAATATACTCACCATCACAACCTCGGGTGTCCCCAGTCACTGGGAAGCTGCTTATGCCCATTGCTCTCTGACATTCTTTTGCTAGTTACTTTTCATACTATGTTGGGCTGAGCCACATATTCACTCCTCCCATGCTGGCCTGGGTAACTCAGGGAAACTTTCATACAGTTTTAATGAACTCAGGGAGAAATACTTACACCACCAATTGATTCACTGAACTGTTGATAGGCGCTTATCTAAAATAAAGACCTAGTTCTGGTCCCCTGTGTTGAGATACAGTCAGCTTCTGTGCAGCTGCTGTGGGCAGTCTCACCCTGCATTATTGCCTGAGCTTCATGGCCACATCCTTCTCATCTGTCTCCTCTGAGATTTCTTTCATTTAAAGGGTTTATTCAGAGAGTCACATTCTACCTCTAGAGTTCAGTCAGTCACATATCTTCACACACACATTTCTTGTACCTCTTCTTACCATAACAGAGATCTTTTGCTAATGTGTTAATGGCAATGTGAATTACATAAACATTTGCTTATTTAGTTTATTGTAAAATTGTTTATCTGTTTTTGAAATGTTGTATCTTGGCAGCAGGAGGGAAGCTAGTTGCTAGCTTTGCTCTAGCTGCTGTGCTTTGGATTGGGTTGAAACCTCTGTAAAAGAAGGAGATGGTAACTTGCTTGAAATCAGCTGAGCACAGGTAACTGCAAGGTGTTTTGAGAGAAAAGATTAAGGAAGCAGGGAGAGAAGAAAAAACAGGTGGTGTCAGTCCAAGGAAGAAGGCCACACAGCACTAGCAGAGATTTATACACTTCATATAGACTTGCTTGTTCAGTTGCTGCAACATTCCCTCCAGCACGTCTCATATACACCTTTACTTTAGTATTCAAGAACTTACCTATTTCCTTCCAGTTTCCACAGACAGTGTTTCCAAAGATGCTGAGGCGACTGAGTAGGCACACTAGTCCTTCGTCTTTCCATTCTCAAGTTATAAGATCTTTGACCTAGCAGCATGCCCAGTCCTTGAGAAAAGGCTAGACTAATTTTGGAAACTTGTATCAAAGCTGATTAGTACCTAAAAACAAGCCTACGGCATCATACTGAGCATTCAGAAAATCATTCCTAGTGTCTGTGGAGTTGTCTCCTGTGTCTACCTCTAACATTTTTCATTTTGAGCTCTACACGGATCAGCTTCTCAAGACTTTCATTTTTTGCAAGCTTTTTCGGTCTAGGTGGAAATTTGCTTTACAGCTTCAGAAAAAGGCACAGAGCATGTCCAGTAACTACCAACTCCTTCTCTACACATTTCTGAGTCCTTCTGGCTAAAAAATGCATTCCTTATGATTCAGTGAAGATCTATAACCACTGTGAATATTTCTGAGTCCGTAAACCTTACCACATCATGGACAGAAATACAGCCTCTGACATTGCATTCAACTCTAAATACTTTGTCTGAAATCCAAAGGATAAATAATATTTACATTCTTTTACACATATTGATATTCTGCCACCACAGAAGAGACTCATGTCTATTCACTTGCTGTGTTCATCAACATTTCCCAAGTCCTATAGAATCAAAAGAGTTTTGATTGTACTTTTTGAATTATGAATATAATTAACAGCTTTTCCAAGAGAAACTACATACTTCTGTACAATAAATCCTTAAGTGTCATTTTTTGAGAACACAGAAGATACATCTAAAAATTGCGCCATTATTACAAGTTTTACCTATGTGGCCGAATCGTCGGTGTCATGGCTAGTAATCAAGGTAGGACAACTGCACTGTACAATTATAAAAGAATCAGTACAGGTGAAAATGTTATTTTATCATTATTTTTGCTTCAAATTCTGCAAGTCACAACCCGACAGCATGTACCACTGTCTAATTAACTGATTTTTACAGACTGGTTAACATCCCGTCCCTAGAGAAGGGAATTAGATAACCAGCTGATTTATTCTGTAGTTCATCTCTCTGCATGCTGCCTTCAGTGCATCTCTATCGAAAAAAAATGCAAACCAATGGTAACAAAGCACTATGTTTTACATTGAAACAAACAGAAGAGAGATTTCATAGAACCATGGGCTGTAAGTGCCACCTGATGAGGCGGGAAAGGGACTACAAGATTCAATCTGGCTGCGTACAACCCTGAAAAAAGGCAGAAACTGCATTAGAAAGTCAGGACTATGCTTGTGTGCTTTTTTGGCTTTTTTTTTTCCCCCATTTTAATAAAGCTTTATCTGTACAGAAGCTTCAGCAGTTGCAGAGATCATTTCTAAAGCGACAAGAATATCACATACACTGGCAGCAGAAAAACATAAAATAACACCTGGAACCTTAAATCCCTTTCAGGTACCTGATTTGAAGAAGTCCAAGGGAGGCAACTTTCCCAAAAGAAGAGGTAATAAAATTAGAAAGCAAAAATGAAAATATGCAACAGAAAATCATGAGAAAAAATACAGCTATATTTTGCTACTTCCATAATAAATACTGTGAATTTCTGCACACCCATATTTCAAAATATGCTGCAGTAATAGAGAATAACTTGAAAGAAGCAACACAAAGTTATTGATAAACCAGAACAAGGAAGTTAATGGAGAAATTCAAGGAACCTTTTTGTCTCCACAGTCCTTCAGGTTTATTTAAGAAAAAAGTTACCCGGTCCCATGTTGACGCTGCTAGTGATCTTTCTTCTCAAATTTAAATGTCATAAAAAGAGCCACCTGCTCCATTTCCTTTTTGAAACACAAAACCTACTCATTTACTGATAGTAATATAAATATGTATTTTTCCGCTCACACCTTCTAGACTAGATAAAGAGTAGTCTAAAAAAACTTTCAAAAACAAAGCAGAGACAGTTCTCCAAATAAGCTAGGGGATTTATTTGCATAGATATCTAAAGTTCTGTATAAGAACTTTGTAAGTTCTATATAAGCTGGGCAAAATATTTTTTTTTCCATTAAGGCTGTTAGTGTCTGTATTTTTTTCTTGTACACATAATTGTTTTACTTATTAGGAATCTCTGTTTCACTCAGAATTTCTTCAGTCATTATGTACTACAAAAGTTCCTTCCAGCAATCAAATTGTGTCTTCACTATAAGTTGTTATAAATAGGTATATTACACACATATAATTACTGCTGCAGAGCTTAGTTGTTTATCTATATGATGATAACAATCCCCTACAGGAAGAAAGGGCTGTGATTTAGGAAAGAGATGAGTCAGACTATAGACTCTGACACTTCAACCACTTTATCTCAGGACTAATCAGCTAGACTTTCTTCTCAGATTTCACTTTTACAAGGATTTGTCTACAATAATATTACCAGGAATAGAATTTCAATTATTTTTTCATATAAATTTGATTTTTTACTTTCACTGATGTAGTAAGCAAATCTGAAAACTGAATATTAAATTGAATGGGGGGAACAAGTAAATGAATACCTGAGTATTCTATACAGAAAAGCTATTCAAACATTTATTCTTTATTTGTCTTATTCATAGACTCTCTCTCCTAGAGTACAAAAAAACTTTTTGTCATCCCAGCTTGGGTTTACACATCTGTGTGAATGCCAGTATTTTTTATTGAAATTTTATTTGTCCTGACAGCATTTTCGTAGCATTAGGAACTACGTTACACATTCAGTAATATTTTATATGTTTTACAACAATATTTACTGATTTGTGATTTATTATTTGCTCTTCATCTTTTCACAAAGGTTTTATTAAGTACATCATGGGCACAGGCATCTTACAGTTTATTTGTTTCACTAGGTAGGTAAATGTATCAGTGGCAGTAATCCACTAAATGAGAGAATTGGATGTATTGATGTCAAATTATTAGACTGGAAACAAGCCTGAAGATGCCTAGAGAGAGTCTACTGCACTGTATCTGGATGATTGCTCTGTTGAGAAGAGTTACTTGACAATCCTTTGATAGAATGTTTGCTGAACACAGCTCAAAGTTATTAGGCAGAACAAACACCAGCCAACCCTCCGCGAGATAGTTGTTTTCCCCTCTTCTGCAGGCATGGGAAAGAAGCTACAGCTTCCCAAGTGGAATACATTAGATGCAGAAGAGAAAAGATCTACTTGATATAGATTTTGTATATCTATACAAGGTAGATATCTATCTTGGCACAGGCATGGTTAATTTTGCATGTAATAAGAACTTGTAGGAAAGAGGCTGAATGGACTCTGACTAGTTTTACAAATACTAGCAAATGTCTGTCATATAGAAAGACAGATTTAGATTCACAAAGCACAAAAGTCACAATCAAGCCAAACTTTCCCTACACTAATCACATTCTTAACTTTCCTGAAGGAAGTGGATTTGTTTTAATTTTCCTTCAGCATTTTAGAAAGTAAGTTTGAACTGAAGCAAAGGTGAAATTATTTCCTTTGTCTTACTGATTTTTTAAAAAAGTTTCCAATATTTTTTTAAAAAAGGAAATGAAAGACTATGTCACACAAGAGCTTAATAGCACAGGGGCAAAAATGTGCATGTATGATTCAGACTGGATTCTTCCCTTGTTTAAAAATATTAGAATCTTCATTTCCTCCTTCTCAGGAAGCTGTCCGTCTCATCTTTCCCGGTGACATGGTTCAATTTTATATGAGCATCTGATCAATAGCTAGCTGGATATGCAAGTCTCCCACTTCCCAAGAAGATCCCCTAAGCATCAAACTGAATCATACTCATTTTTACCACTCATGTATAAGCATTTTATGAGATGTGGCAGAAATCTAAAAGGACTGGTTGAGAGAACTCCTCTGCAAAACCAACAGAACCAAAGCCAAGACAAACAGAAATATTCCTGTAGTCAGGATACTCATGTAAGTTGAGGTATATTGCTACCTATAGAAAGTGAAGGAAATTAAAAAGAAATATTCCACATCCTGAAATTCATGCTATAATTTCTGAGAACTTCAGTGAGAAGGGGTACATCCTCTCTAAAAATGTTTTTGCTCATATTCAAAACCTTTTGGAAAATACAATCCTAGCTTACATTTAGTTTCAGAATGACAGAAAATTCGAGTCCTAGCAGCGTTATCATTTACCACAGCGTAGCTGGTCATATCCGTTCTAGAGCTTACCAAGAAAGATGACTGCTGAGATGGGAGTCTTCTGCTTATTCAGCAATGCTTATAATCCCTCAGGAAATTTAAATGGAGATTCAGGTACCTCAGAGTCCATCTTAGAGACTGTACAGCCAAATGGAGGATGAAAAGATCTCAGACTCCAGGTACCTAACAACAAGCAAGTGGAGTCTTGGAGCCTGTGTGTGCCTCGGGCAGCACAGCTGAGCCTAGGAAATGTGCCTTCAAAACCCACTAGGAGCAACAGCTCAACTTTGACCAGACTGAGTTGTCACAAAAATAACAGTGGCTCCAACAACTGGGTTCACTTGCAATAGCGATGACCTTATAGGAGAGCACTGGGACTGTTGTCAGTAACCATCTTTAATAAAACACGTTCTAAGCAACTTTTCAACTCAGAAGCGTGTTTCCATTATTTAGCTCTAACAAGCTGCCTACCTCAATGGTAATGAAAGCACTTAAAGGAAAATTTGTTTTCTTTCTCTGCTTCATGGCACGCATACACCTTTCATGCAAAAGTCATAACTGAAGTCAATCAAAACACAGGAGCGATATACCAAATTCACAAAGTTTCTTTGCAGGTTTCATTTCCTACAGAAGGCTTCTATGCTGAAGGAGGCTCAGCCCAAACTGTTTCAAAGATTTCAACAGATTTAAGTCAATCAGAAAAATAAGCAAAATAAACCACAGTATTCATGAAACATCTGGCCCTATTCCAAAAGGATATTTTCCCAACTTTTTCTCATAGTATAGTTTCAAACTGTTTGTAGGGCATCCTTGTAAATAACCACCTTGGGCACTCCATAACTGAATGTATTTAACATCACAAAGAACAACAGTGAAAAACTCAAGACATCTGCTATTCTGAAGAAAAAATACTTGAATTACCTATTTTTGAAGAAACACATTTTATCTATTCCCACCTCTCATCATCAACACTGCTAAAGAGAAGCATATAAAACATGAGAAGAACCAAAGGAGTATTCTACTGCTACCAAAATTATTAATTTTAGATATCTGCATTTTGTGATGGTAGTGGATTTAGAAGTGCAAGTAATGTTTCCAGGTAGATAAAAACTGCATAAGGTTATTAATCCTACCTCTTGCAACCTGGGCATCATCTTGAGTCTTTCCTCCTGTAAAAGCAAAGTGTCTTTTACACAATGGGTAATGACTGTAAATGTAGAACATGTCAATTACTCACACGGCTATGAATTTTTCCACAATTTGTGTCTAGATCATAGGAAGGCAGTAATACTGATGTAACTGAATGGGATTTTGAATTCTATTCTGGTAAATGATACTGATTCTGTAATATCAGATATACTTGTGTATGACTAATAAAAGCTTCTTATCAGTATAAGAGTGCAAATATTCAATGAATAGAATGTTTTCTGTTTTCTGTAACAGCTTATTCCAGTCCCCTTTACAGTAGGATATGTAGTGTCCATCTTTACTGTAGGAGAGATAACCTAAAATCCAAACCTAAAAATCTAGGTCTAAAATGTTTTCTGGAATCTGCAATACACTTCTGAAGAAGGTTGGATTTTTCCTGTTTGGAAACAAATGCTGAATGAAATTTCAAAACAAATTCCATTTAAAATTTGAGTAGAAAACTACAAATTTTTAAAGATTCTAAAGTATGCAACTGAAACCAATTTTTTTTTTTTCCCCCAAGAACTGTAGCTTCGCATTTCTAGTAGATTCTTACAGATTCATGAAACTTCAGAAACCTTCATCATGACTGGTAGTTTAAGAGTTTGAAAAGGATTATTCCTCTGGTTTTCTGGTTTCGTCCTCATAATTTCTCTTTTGTCCTCATATATTTCATTTCTAAATACAAAGATCTACAAAGAGAGTCAAGGGAATCACCACGGGCAAAAGCTGTTCAGCTTCAGAAAAAAACACTTTAAGTCAATTTGACTGGAAGTTCCAGCACTTTCTGGCATAAATTTTTGCATAGGTACAACATGACACTACTCAGAAAACTTTAATTTTTTCCATATTTAAGTGAAATATTATTCATTCTAGTTTTGAAATTGAACTGGCAACCAGATAACAAGCAAGGGACTATTACAAATGAGAGGGCTAAGACCACTTCTGGCATGCCTGTCAATGGAAAATCAAAGAACACAAAACCTTGAGAATACAAATGTTGTTAGAGAAGATAAGAGGAGAAAGAAAAAAATAAAATCTTTGACCCAGGTGCTATAGGGTATCTTCCTGTTTTTTTTGGTGAATTCCCTTCATTCTATAAAATCAATAGCAAAAGCATTTAAGAAAATAATATATTTTTAAAGGAAGAATTTGGAAGTTTTATTCAAAAGATATTCATTCTAAGTGGTTAACAGTGAACATGTGTATTTCTATAAAGTTGCACTAGGACCTCAAAATTTGTACCTTTGGTCAGCTATTACTAATTCATTACACACCAAAGGCTACAAGGAAAACCAAAGATTAACTGTTTCTCTCCTACTGGTGAAATATAATCTCCACAGGTATGATGAATCATCAGCTGCATTTGTTCATAGAAGTTACTATTTAACCAGAATTTAAAAGTTATCTCTGGATTTGGTAAGGTATAAATTACAAGGAATGTTAGCAAAAAGACAACCACAACTATGTTATTGTATATCTTTTTTTTTTTTTTAACATGCTCCAAGGTCTAGGACATGAAGAAGGAAGACAACCTGTCAGCTGGCAGCCAGCTTTCCAGTTTTCCTTACATACGTTTTATTACTTTTATTATAAGAGCAATCAAAGGCTTTGTCAGTATGAGTATATTCACACACTAAAATAACTTCTTGGTATTTCCATTTATAGTGTGTGTATATATGTTCTCTCATCTTCACAATGGAGAGATTCAATAGAGATGCACTGACACCAAGCAATTTCCACAAGGTATTTTTAAGTTATTTGTGGATACCTGTGACAAAGCTGGATTGCTTGATTCAGACATGGGCTGTAACTACAAGTACCAGTGTATTTTAACAAATCAGCTGTCCAGAGTGTAGTGTGATAGCAAATAAGGTAAGAGTATGGGGAAAAAGGGATATTGCCCTTTGTTAGGCAATAGAGAGAGAAAAACATTGATAAAGTAGGAGACACTGCATAATTAAATCTCAGAAAGTAAACAGGAGATTAAGCTAGTTCAATTCCTCTGGGTATTACTAGTGAAGGGAAAAAGAATTTGAAAGACACATCTACATTACTACAAAATATATCTTGTTTATCCATCATTATCTGATCATATGTCAGGATCCACTCCCCCAGCAATACATAATACTGTTCCATTTGCAATTCCGCATGGGAACCCCTTATTCCCTACAGATGTTAAGTCCTTACTATGTATCCCAAGGTCCATTATGATTCGTTAACTGGATATATTTGACCACCATTACTTACTGCATTTTATCTGCTTTCTGCCCATATCCATTTCAAATAGAGGTTAAGATAAGAATGAACTGCTTCTGTTTGTGAAGTCTGAATGCTAAAAGACATTTTCTGAAACTGAAAGTGATGTCATAAGCATCATTATCTGAACTGTAGAAGCTACCAGGGTTTGACGAGTTACATTAATAGCAAATGTAATATTCATAGGGAAATTATAACAAATTTTATAACAGTGTTTTGTAATAGAAAATTATTAGTAACTAATGTGGAACAACAAGCATAAAGGAGCATTAGCATATGAAACTTGTATTACTTCACAATTGCCACATGAAGAAAGAGACTTTTAGGCCTTCCAGAGTCCTATTCTATGTTCTCCAGCACACAAAGGTAGTGAATACAACTCCGAAACATGTTTCAAATACATTCTGAAACCTGTTTATGATTGATTGTCATTAATATTACATTGACTGCTTGCAATGCATTTTAATATTGTATTGATGAAAGTCTGAACTGATCAATGCTGTGGCTCACTCACACTCATAGACGTTATGATTGACATAAATAGTAAAGCTGAAATAACTGTTTGTTTCCAGCACATAGGCTTTCCAAGCTATCCAGGAATCAATACCACTTACTTTCACATGCTCTGCACATTAGAGTGAGTAAGCGAATGCCAAGTTCTGTTGGTGCTACTCCATTCTTCTGAAAATTGTGACTGACCAGAAGTAGGTTCATGGAAAAACTTCCATATAGAAAAAAAAACCCAGACAGCAAAGTGGCAACAAAACTTAGCAGCTGTCTATTTGGACAAGCAGAGGCGTCATTCTGTCCTGAAAAAATGTCTGAAGAAATTGTTGGAGTCCAGCTATAGTCTTTTCTCAGTAGACTAAACCCTACTGTTAGGAAGCCAGGCAAAAGATATGCTGTACCCTCACTAGCAGCAGCAGAGCTCAGTGGAAGAATTTCCACATTGCCCTAGGATGCAACATTTACCATCACATAGCTGTGCTTCATCTTTCTCCCTCATTGAGTTTGAAACTTCTCTGAAGCAGTCTGCAGGATGTACTTTTTTCCTTTCTGAATGAGCGTGTGAGGTAAAAACACCTATATTCATATCAAGTGATTGCGTATTTTGTCTCAGTCTTTCATATTGCATTCTCTGCATCAAGCCTTCAGTTAAAAATGAACATATAAAACCTTTTAAAATTTTGGGTTTTACTTTTTTTTTCACGACATAATGAGAAACTTCTGCCAATGTCGTGACTTTAGTAAGTAATTCAGATTTAATGTGACGTAAAACTGACAGAGCTGGAAAGAGGGAAAAAAGGTAAGAACGGAGCGACTTGGTTGATTTCAGATGCAGAGATTTTTTCCATGTATTGGCTTGAATATTACTCCTGGTTTGTAAATAATCTTTAAAATTATTACTAATTTAAGAGGTCTCCAATCAGAATCAAGATCAGTGTTTCCATGCCCCAGCTGTCAACAAAAAGGAAATTATCTCTCATTTGATGAGTCAACAACACGCTAACAAATAGAGAAAGTCTTGCCTAGCAATACAGTAGACAGAATTACTTCTGTTCATAAAATTTAAAAATACTTTTTTATCATCAGGTGATGTAGTAGTAATAGAAGCAAAATTCACTTAATCATATAAATATTATTTGGAAGGCACCTCTTGAGTCTCTAGTGCAGCCTTCTGCTCAAAGTTGGTCTATCAACAACTCAGATCAGCTGGGGCTTTATCTAGCAAAGTCTTGAAAACCTTTAGGATCAAGATATTCACTACCTGTTCCACTGCAGTGCTTGCTGCTAGTGTAAATATTTTCTCCTGTTGTCCAGCATGAACCCCCCAATGTGCATCCTGAGGGTATTATCTCTTGCTTATCATTTGCCACTGAAGACAAAAGTTTGTGCACCTCACCTTTGTCACACTTTCAAGTAGCTGTAAGCTGCCCTTCTAGGCCCCTCTTCTCTAGACTAAACAAGCCCATTTTCCTCAACATCTCCTTATGGGACATGTGTACCTCTACTCATTTTAGCAGGCTTTCAATGGACCCTCTCCAACTACTCAACATTGCTCTTGAGGTACGCAGCCAAATCTGGACATAGTAGTCCATGTGTGTCTTCACAGCGCCAAGTAGAGGAGAGTAAGTTCCTTCAAACCTGCTAACCACACTCACGCTAAAGAACTCCAGTGCATAGTTTGCCTTCTCTAAGAAAAGAGAACATTCCTGATCTGTATTCAGCTCAGCATCTACAAGGATATCCAGGTACTTTTCAGCAGGGCTGTTTCTCAGCCAGCCAGTTCACACCCTGTAATGCATGGATTATTCTACCCCTGGTACAGACCCTTGTATTTCTTTCATGCTGAGATTATTAAGTTTCTGTTCACCCAACCCTTCAGTTTGCCAAGGACTCTCTGGGTTGAAATTTTACTGTTTGATATGTCAGTCATTTCACCCTATTTGCTGTCATCCACAGATCTAATGAAAGTGCAGCCTATCTCACGACCTAGGTCAGTGGTGAGGATATTCATTAACCTGGGCCTCAGTATTGACACCTGGAGCACTTTGCTTCTTACCACCAACCAAATAGATGTTCATCTATTGATTACTACATTTTAAACAGGAAGATCCAGTCAATGTTCAGTCCACTTAATTATCCATATTTCCAGTCCATATTTCATGAGCTTCCAAGTGAAAATACTGTGGCAGATGGTGTAAAAATTCTAACTAAAATTAAGGTATATTGCATGCACCACTCTTTCTGCTTCCACTTCCTCATTTCAATGCAGAAAGCAATTATGTCAAGCATGATTTAGCTTCCATAAGTCCATGCTGACTATTCCTGACTATCTGTTTGCCCAGACAGCCAAAATTTAGAGAGATATTAACAGGATGTGAAACTACTTCATGCAGAAACTTACTAAAACCAGGACGAATTTGCCACTCATTGCCAAAGAGTGGACAATTCAGACAGGTTCTAAACACTGAGAAGAGATAATTAAACCATGAAATCTGTAATGGACTTGTGGGATGTGACTATTAATACAGGATTGTTAAAATATATATCACCTGAGAGAATATTTTAATGCTAATTAAGTTTTATAGCACATCATAATTCTAATGACTCATGGCTCAGTTACAAGAAGGAAGAGCATTTGCTAATACAGGCACTTAGCCATGCTAACTCCATCACTCAGCTTAGAATCAGAAATCATTTACTACTGCCACTAATTAGAAGCTCAGTTCTATCTTTTCACTCTAAAACTCTCCTTTAAAATCCAGTTTCACACATACGGCAATATGGAAGGAAAGTTTTGCCAGACAAACACTCTAGCTGCCATTCCCAGACAAAGTCATATCATATGATCACACACATGAAAAGCTATTTTTGTCTTAAAGCAGGTGGTCTACCCTGTAAGGCTACCATTTTTCCTATAACAGTGAAATTAATGAGCAACAACTAGAAAGCAGGTGTTCAAGTGCAGCTTTACCAAGCTTCCTGACGTTGAACACAAAACTTGCTAGCTTATGCTGTTCCATGGACTGTTCCAGAGAATTTGCTCTGATTTCACAGTGCAGGCCCTGAAGCATCTTCATTTTTTGAAGTGCTCCACAGGTGAAACTGCATATGGCCATGATTACACCATAGGAGAAGGTGATCTCCCTGTTAACTGCAGATACTGAATTATTTTCCAAAAAGCTTAGCTTTACTCTGATTATGCACACACTTCTCTACAGCCCATTGGTATAAATGGTAGCTCACAAAGGAGGTAGCATTTTACTAATTGGTAGACCTGGACAAAATCTGGGGGTGACCACTTTGAAATAAGGGGGACAGCTTTCAGATCAGAAACATGAAGCAAAGTGAGAAAGAACAGAACAAAGGACTGCAGTGCAGGAGAACTATGTTAATACAGAACTGATACGCTCTTTTTCTAAGGGAAAACAAAATTATTGAAATAAAATTTATATTTTTCTCATTACAAAATAACAGCAGAGATTCACTGTACTGTAAGCAGATGTGGAAAAGAACAATTATGCATCAAAACTTCAGCACAGAGTTAAAAGCTCTTAGTCTCCAGGTAAGAGCAAAATGGGTTTAAGTGACTAGGTGGCAAGGCCAGCCAGGTCAGAATACACATAACAACAGAAACAGCAGCAGAACAGTGGCATTCCGAGTTCCAGAAGGAGAAATCATAACATTTAGACAATAAAAAGGGCCTTGTGATGGAAGCTTGGTTTTGACAGTTCCTTGCTTGAATAATTTTAAGAATTTCAAACCTTGTTCTCGGCTGACAGAAGAAAGAAACCGCAGGCATTTTGGCTTGAGCAATTTCCAGCACTAACAGAAAGCTTTGAAGAATGGATTCTGGGAGCTTAGGGAAGCAGGAAAACATTGTATTTCAGAAGCATTTGTACATTTGATCTTCTAGAACGTATCAAAATGAACCAATTCTTAGGTTTTAATTTTTTAGTTTTGTAATCACTTAAGAGGGAAGTTTTACATGTCAAAAAGTGACAATTTCTTTTTACAAGAAATCGAGATCATTCGTTTTTCTAATCATCCTCTCTAAGGATTTAAATACATAGTTTCACTGAGCAAGACTTTAGCATTCCAGTTGCAGTGATGTTACAAGATGTTCCTGTGAACAGGCTGCTAGAAAAAGAAATAAAGACAAAAAAAAAGAGGTGGAAAAGGAGCACAGGGATGAAGAGTCACAAATTAAACTCAAGTAAGAGATGTGATGAAAAGGCTTGAGATAGAAAATGGTCCAGAGTTGGAAAAGGTCTTTTCAAAGACAATGAAGTGAACAAAAATCCAAGTGAAAGATTGGAGGAGAAATTAAAAAGTTTCATCCTTTGTTGGTAGAAAGAGACAGTTTCCAGCAAAGAGCTGTATGCTGCAGTTCATTCTGAAGAACAGAAACACATGAAATTATGTACATTCTACCCTCTGATTAAAGGAATGATGAGTCAAGCATGAAACACACTTTATTGGTAGTCTATCTCACAATTGTTAGGTAGACGTTTAGATTTACATATGTAACTTTAGCAGAGATTACAAATTACACTGGGAAATCAGAAAGATAACAGAAATTACAACTAAAAATTCAACTGTGATGGTAACAATGTTTATAATTTTAAAGAATAATATTGCAATAAAGTGCTTTACTGATGCTAGCACACATATTTAATACAATTGTCACCATCTATACAACACATCTGCATTAGTCTACCAAACTTTCTAACAATCAATAATATAAAGACACTATTAAGTACTTTATTTCAAATTTTCAAATGGAGAAGGACATGGATAGCTAGTCAGAACCAGATTCTTAAAATGAAGATGTGCTTTTGGAATTCTTTTTCCCCAAATGACTGAGACAAGGTGCTCCCTGCACATCTCAGTCTCTTGTCTCCTCTCTCAGAACTCTCTCCAAAAAATGAAGAAATTATTGGGAAAAACCTAGTAAGGAAAAATACATAATTTTCCTTAAGAGTTTCATTAACTCCTGCTAACAGAAAAGGTATACTCTATTGTAAGAAGTTTTGGAAAAGGGGACTTACCCTGAGTTTTGTGAAGAAGATAAGACCATTACTTCCTAGATGCCACCATGCCAATTACCATTCTTTCCACCACATTGTCCCTTCCTGCTCTCCAACAACTTACAAGTGAGCATGCCATGTAAGTACATCTTTGCATCACCTCGCTTTCAACTACATTTGAACAATTTCTTAAAATAATACCTCTAAAGTACACTTCTTAGCAGAAATTCACTTAACTGATAGTTCAGAAGATTTATTGCCATTCCATAGATACTTTTTCAGAGTAACTGAAAGGTGTACCTGAATAGGCCTATGATTTTCATCTCAGAAGCATGTGCTCTAGTCACATTAATCCTTTCATACTTCATTGCCATACTAAGGACTTGCGCATTCATTTGGAAAAAATCACTTTGTAAACATGGGTTTAGCATTACTTAAGCTTTCAGGTTTATGACAAGTATGAGTGACATAAGAATCCGGACGATTTAATCCTCTATTCTGATATTAGTCCATCACAAAAAACATTAGTGCTTAAGCTAGCAAAATTCACACGCCTACTTCTTTTCAGAGACTATAGTGGTCAGATGGACCAAGGCAAGACATTTTTATTACTTTCTTACCAGAACTCTTTTTATTGCCCTTGTAGGTACCTTATTCTCATTTCTACTTTTCTTTATTGCAACAAGCAATTTTTTTTTACTAATTAAAAACAAATGCTTAAGACATGTAGAACAGAAAATTTCGAACAGTGATTTTTTTTTTAACACTGAAATGTCTAATTTTTCATCATATTGATATCTTCATTAAGGACAGTGTTAAAGATGGTTTTCCCATAAATAAATATTGTCAATACTTGCACAGAAGATTACACTTTTCCTTCATTAAGAGAAAGTTGCAGATGAAATGTGTGAATGTTTTCTACTCTTACATACATACTGCTTACTATTCGTAAGGTCTCAGCTAGACTATTGTGCCAAGTTCTGTGCATCATATAGAAAATATGGGCATGTAAGAAAGAATTCAAAATCTTAAAATTATCAGAAAAAGCAAAAACATGATATAAAGTAAAAATCTTCTGTACTCAACAAGACAAGTAATAGTCAGGATTAGATATTAGTTCTTTGGGATTTTGAATAAATTTATATGTACACACACTAGCAACTGTAAAGAATGTGGACTACTGAGATAAGTTCCTGTGTATCAGACAGAATTGTCTCCAAACACTAGAGATTTTTAAACATATTAGATAACATCTGCCAGGAGTATTGAGGTAGTTGACATGTCTTTAAGATCCGAGTGAACAGGGGTTTTTTATTATTCCATTTTATGCTTTGTTGGTTGCATGAAAGAGCAAGAAATTTTCTTTTATGTGGTTTCTACTTTCACAGGGTCAGTTGATCTTTCATTTCACCTCAGACATCACTATGTCCAAAGCCATATAAATAAAAAAAACCCCACAAGCATTTTATCCAGATAAAAAAGCCCAGCTGTCCTAAGGTGATCAATTTAAAGTGTTAGGACATAGTAGAAAGCCTGTCACAAAATGCATCAAATGATCCCTTACTTTTAAAAAAACAGCTAAGTAATGTCCTAAGTACTTCTATTCCAAATATTCTCCTGTGATTCCTGATGAGCACATCAAAGAATCACCTCCACAAACTAATCAAACACAACCCTAGGATTTAATATTACACCTACAGTTCAATTCATTTCTCTTTTTAAAAATTGATTAGCTTTCACTTGGTAATACGAACCATAACACCTCAAACTTCACTTTTTATACTTTTAAGTTCCACCCCTCCTATTATTCCTGTACATCATTAAATCTACTTCCTTCTCTATGAAATCCTATGTTATTAATATACCCTCCTTTCCTGCCAAGACAGTAAAGAAAGTATTAAATAAGATGATTACCAGAATGATCACAGAAAAATTTTACTAATCGCAACTTTCAATTCTAATACTTCCAGTTCTAACACAACCTGTTATCCCCATTGTAGTCAATTCAGTACCCATTTTAAGGCTAAAACTGGGGAGCTCTATACTCAAATATCAATTCAAAAACTTCAGAGACACCTGTGGGACTCTATTAAATTACAGCACTCACATAGTTTTCTGAATGTTGAAAGAAAACAGTAAAATTTTATTGTTCATAGATTACTATATTTTACCACATATTTCTGAATTTTGTATATGCCACATGCTTTTTCTGTGTTCTGTATAAAAAAAATATAGATGCAAAATTGATGCAGCTCCTTTTAAGAGCTTCACAATATATTCATGATCATCTGAGGAAAATCTAGTTATTCTGGTGATAATAGTAGCTAAATCCATTAGCGGCAGCAGCAAATAACACAAAACCAGTCACTTGCTGAGAAGATGACAAATGGAATGGACAAATTTAAGTCTGAAGAAATTGTTTTCAAATATATTTACAAAGTTCTACATACACTGCATAAAATGATAATTCAAACATTTTAGCAAATAATTTTGGTAGCTTCAATTCATACAGAGCAAAATCTTGTTACACCTTAAGATTAGTTGCAAAAGGGCATAGAAGTTGTTTATCAGTAGCTCAGTAATTTCACTGCTGGAGCAGAGGTTTTGGTTTCTTCCCATTCTAAATTTCTGATCCAGTCTCCAGTAATCATTAATAGGCCAATATAGTCCTGTTTGTTTTTTAAGACTGAATTATCTCAAATTATTCACCACTTTTTTGAAGGAAATAATACACAAAGTAATATTAACTTGTATATATTGTCATAAAGCCCTTCAAAATCAAAGGCTCTATGGCTCATCACATAAAATGCAGGAACTGATAATTACTCACATTTCTATAGTTCTATCAGAAAACATAAAAACCAGCAAGTCCAGTGTAATGATGACATTGAGTGACTCTTCACTCCCTATCTGTGCATATTATTTGCTCACACAATGAAAGAGGAAGATTAGACACATATTCACTTCCTGTCCATTTTGTTCTGATAGAAGCAAATAATTTTGAAGAAAAAAGGCCAATTATCAAATATTTCAGCTATGATGTAACATTCCTATATTTACACACTATGCAACATTGCTTTTACAAACATTCCTTTACTGTTTTTATTCATTGCTAAGTAAACCCATGGAATGTATCATCAGGTTTATTAGAATACTCTCTTTTCATGTCTTTCTGAATGGTTTTCTTGTTAAGACGGGTAAAGCAAAAGTTTAGGTAAAAATCCTAGTCCAAAGAGACCTATATTATCTGTGACTTTACTACTTAGCCCACTTCCAGTTTTAGCAATTTTATTTTACTTTAAAGAAGCCATAGGTTAAAAAACAATGAAAATAAAGTGGCTATCTCACAACCTCCAAACTACACCAAAGTAGCTACAAAACTTAATTTCAGAGCATCTCCATCTCCATCCCTTCTTTCATCAGAAGAGTACTAAAACTGCCACCAGGTCACTTAATTCCATTAAATCTGTTAGTTGATACTTCTGTTAGATGGTATTTAAGACTCCGGGTAGTTGTGTTTACATTTTTTCATTGATTTCCATTAGCTTTAAGAAAATAAACTTATGTTAAGCCTTATATGTTCAATGTTCAATGTTTTCATTTTAAAATAAAATGTACAGTTTTGGTTCAAAGATTCAAGAAAAAGATACTAATATAATGAACAGTTACAGGACCCTTTCTACCCCCACCAAAATCAAAGGCAGATGGAGAAAGAAACTGAAGTTGTGCAAGCAGACATAGCTGATTAATAATAAAACAGAAGAGAATGCTTAATCCACTTCATAGGCTTCTACAATGTAAGGAATGGCAAGATGGATGAGGGGATACCAGTGTGTCTTTTTCATCCTGACTTCAGCAAGACATTCAGCACTGTGTCCCATAAAGTTCTCACTGAAAAACTGATGAAGTACAAACTAGATAAGTAAAGCACGAGGTGGCTTGAAAACTGGATGAACTGCCAGGCCCAGATGGTGGTGATCAGTGGCACAAAGTCCAGCTGGAGGCCAGTCACTAGTTGTGCGTCCCAGGGGTCATTAATGGGGCCAATACTGCTTAACCTCTTCATTAATGACCCGGATGACGGGAGAGAATGCACCCTTAGCATATTTGCAGGTGACACAATATTGGAAGAAGTTGCCAACACACCATACAGTTTTGCAGCCATTCAGGGGACCTCAACAAATTGGAGAAATAGGTCAACCAGAATCTCCTGAAGTTCAACAAAGGGAAACACAATGTGCCACTCCTTCCGGCCCCCAGCGCTGCCAAAACATTGACACCTGCCCCCAGTAAAATGGCACATGAGCTGTTTGATAGCTATTACTTCTTTCTGGAAGGTCTTAGAAAACAGCTCTCCTACCACTAACTCGCAGCTCAGGCCCCAGCATCCCCAGGGATTCATTACAACGTGGAATAGAGCAAGTTTACAAGAGAATATTGTCAAAAACAATCCTTCTTCACTTTATTTTGAAAGAAGTAATTGTCTGTTCTCTCACGAAACATGCCATGGAATTTAGTCAGATTTTCCTAATTCAGAGCACTGTATTGTGAGTGCTTTCCTTTTAGTAAAGCATTATATTTCATAATGGGAGATTCGACTTTTAAGTCACTCTGGTCATGGAATAAAGCTTATTCCTTTCCATCCATAGACCCTTGACAACTGAACACACACATGCCTTCAACAATATTTCTATTTAAAATCTGCATGAAGTGTATTCCACTTCAAACATAGAAGGTAAATTTATGTCATTTCAATTTCTGCTCTATTCCCTTATCAGGTAGTACAAATTCAAATTACTTAAAAGATAAAAATAAATTTTATCTAAATCTTACATGTTTTTCACCTAATATATAAAATAATATGCTTTAAATATGTATGATGTTAAGGAAAGCATCTGGGCCTGTAATACTTAAGAGGAGAAGCATCAACTGTTTTTTATCCTACCAATTTTAAATTCAGTATAAAGGTGTAGTCAAATATTTACACATAACTGAAGAGGGATTGCTTCAATACAGTAGTCAAAAGCGTCATTCAAGGGATGTTATATTTTTCCTAAAGGAGAGTAGAAACATGCACACAGCAATATTTTGAAGTGCTGACCTAATGTTTCATTGTATTCACACTGCAGTGCAGCTGAAGCTCTTTTCTCAACTCTCTCTTGGATGATATCTGACTTGAAGGCATCATACTTCTTTCATTAAAATCAAAACAAAATAGAGAAAAGCTGTTATGGAACTTCAAACTTCAAATGGGTGAATAGCAAGTGAGCTTCTGCATACTTGCATTTGGGGGTCCAAATTTTATTTTTAGTATTATTATTTTAGTTTGAGTTTTAATTACAACAGTCTATTACCACTATTTTATGTAAAACACAAATGGTCATCATATTTATTAACTTATTATTTTACATGTACAAACATGTTCATATCCACATATGAACAAAGAAACGTAAGCAAAAAGTGTCCTCAGCTTCTCTAGAAAATCAGTTGCAGATATAATTATATTTCAGAAAAATAAACATTGAAGTACCCCAGGGTGATGAGGTTCTACATTTTCTCACTCTTAGATAGCTTCAAATTCATAGAAAATACAATATAAAAACTCGTTGAAGGGAAAAAATATAAATTAATATATGTCATTACCAAAAATGCTGGGTAGAATTGAATGAGGCTCAATACTGTTAATCCTTTTTCTGGCACTTTGTGTTCAGTATGCAGATCTGAAGTTGAAATCAACTGCAATTTCTTAGTTAGTCTTAGTGTTCTGGCAGTTTCTTGATAAGGAATTTTTCTTCTGCCACTTTCATTTAATCTGTTCTTTTAAAAAAAAGTCTATGTATTTTTTTATTATTGTCCACATTAAAAAAAAAAAACAGCCTACATTTTCTTCCTGGACTTTATATTATGCAACAAGAAATGAAGTAATCAAGTCAAATGTAAAGAGAATTACTGAAGAATCATTCATATAATGTGTGAAATCTCACAAACTTTAACAGTTATCATAAGGCCTTGTATGTGCTCACCTTCTGTCTCTCTACACACGCTTATAAACAGTTAGGTCTATCATGGTGTCCTAACTGTAAAACAGTGACATAAAGTAATCCACTATTACACTAGTCACAAGTCAATTTATAGTTACCATTACTTCCAGTAACTTCCCTGGCTTTGCTTACTTTGTGAGTCTGTAAAATACACCAATTCCAACTTTAAATGAAAATAAAAATTCTAAGTACTATAAATTAACTTTTGTTGCCTGGAATGAGGTGAAGTAAGCCCAGAAAAGCAAACTTTTGAGCAAGGTCTCTTCAGAGGCACATACACAAGGTTAGTCAATAGCCTGCTTCACTTCCTCTGTAAATTAGTATATCCCACTTGCCAAACGACTTGCTTTTTCTCCCAGTCCTTGCTACTGAAGAATAAAGCCTCAAGAGTAGATGCCAAGATCTTGGGACTCTCTCCAAGGCAGATCAGATAGACAGGGAGAAATACTAAAGTCTCTGAAGTATCTGGTCTTTTCAAGTGTGCTTTCAAGGAACGTGCAGCCAAGGGGTGAAAACCGAAGATTTTCAGTTCAGATTCCAAGATCACCACGAAAGTTGAAGACAGATGGACTACTGTATTAGAGACACAAGTAGGTGGTGAACTCACCAGCTTGCCAGGAGGATGAAGACAGGTCGCTTCCAAGAGCATTGACTTATATGATCACAACCATGACACACCACCTTGTGTTTGTCAGCTATTATTATTATGGGCTAATCCATGTAATTTGTTTGTATTTGGCCCTAGCAAGTCGGTATCGCAACTTGCATTTTGTGGCTAGCTACCTTCCTTTTTCACCGGTTACCATGGTGTTCTATATGCATGTCCTGACGTACCACAAATGCAGTGTTTCTGCTAACTTCTACAAATAATTGATGTTTGCCTGCAGTAGTCTATGAATCCTCTATTATACCCATATATTGAAAGCTCTGTCAGTTCTCACTTGCTAACTCCTACACTGGACCAGTCTTAGACCAGCGCCACCTCGCAGGAGTTTAATCCATCACTGTCTTCCTGGCACTTCCCAAGAGACCCAGTATTAAGAGGCCCTGTCAGGTCTGCCCTGCATTTCGCAAGGCATTTGCCTACCATTATGCTCCCATCTATTCAAGTAGCACAACACTGTCCTAGGTAGAAATCTAAGCACTTGTTTAACAAACTAACAAAATTGCAACAACCAAAGCAAGACAACACATTCAAAATTCTCATGACTGTAAGTGACCATTGTGGTATCATTTCAAACTTAGCTGGAAACTTTCCTATATGTATATTTAACAAGGTGCCATAAAGTCTCTTTAGTCCCACTGATCAGTCTAATTAACACTTTATACTGCTGCTCAAAATCTTGCAACACCTGCTTTGTCTCTTTGAACAGAAGATTTTGAGAAGAGTGAAAAGAATTTTTATTCTAGGTAGGAATGTACCCTGGGCCATAGATTTCTTAAGTGAACAGGAACAATTGACTGAAGTCCAAAAGCCCTTTTGCCCACATTAGAGACATGTCCAAATTTATAATTAAGGTAGAGTCTAAATGCATATCCGTGTCTGCAATTCATACTGACGCAGCAGAAATATCAGGTAGTAACAAAATTTTGCAAGTTGTGAGCTTTATTTCTGAAGTTTATAGGAGAAGAAGTAAAGGTATCTCTGGTACTGGCAATCACGGTATAAATTTACCATATAAGAATTAAAGTTAAAATAAACCCTTAAATGAGCAAAACCAGAAAAAAAATCTGGTAGCTGATGGTTATGTTTTCCTTGAATCTCTCAGTCCAACTAGCTCTACAGCAGAAGAGTGTTAAAAACACCACCTACAGTATATCTGTGTATGTTACATGGAAAAAACACCCACAAATGTAACAGCCCTGAAGTGCAAGTCTCCCTCAAAAGAGGAAAAATATTACTTCATTGATTTCAGGATCAAAGAATGGAGTTCATGAATGGAAAAGACAAAATTTGAACATACATGTGAAGCAATTATCTTGGCCCATGTCAAAAAAGAACATCAGCCCTTCGGAGTCCCAGCTCCAGAGAACACAACTTTAACACTGATTGAACAAGATATATCGGGGAACTGGAAGGCATTGTCTTGTGAAGGAAGCACAGGCAACACAAGATTTTGAGTGAGAGCAAGGACTGCTAGGAGATCAAGAAGACCAAAGAGACAGATCCAAGTGGTAGATTTGACAAAGCGAAACTGAAAGCCGTGAAACACATGTGAAAATCTTCTCTTGTTTTCATTTACCTCCAAGGAGCCAAAAGAAGACTACATAGTGAACCCCACCACACGTTCATAAAAGCTTAATTTTTCTTAAACATCAAACTCTCATGCATAATATAGGCTTTGAGAATGGATATCTCATCATCTGAATAAAGAAAAAAGAACTCCCATTTTCTGCTCTCATTATTGAAAAAGTTGCTTTTCATTTTAGCTGAAAAAAAGCGCTACATATCTTCCTGCTGTTTCACTGTGTGCAGAAAAAAACCCACAGAAAATAAACCACAAGAAATCCCAGTAAGCAGCCAAGATTAAACAAATCATACAATTTTCTTGCAGAAATTAGAAATGCTTTCGAATTAGTATTAACTAAAGACTTGCTTTAAGTTTGGTAAATTTTGTTTTGCTGACAATAATGTCATGCAGGTTGCCTTAGGTTATAATCACTCCTTTCTTTCTCTCCTCCAATCGTTTGTCACAAACTCTGATGGGGAACACAGCATCAGGTCCTAAAGAAGGAGTTCCCAGCTAAAGCTTCAAAAGGCTGTTTCTACAAATATGGAGCAACGAACATAACAAATTGAGTGCAATACAATATATCTAGCAAATTCAGTAATGCAAATAAACTGTAAAGAAAAACATTATCAATTTATTGGAAAATACAAATTGGCGGTGAGAATTGAAATGTTTTAATTTTTTTCTACTAATTACATTTGAATACGTAATATAAATATGTTTTAAATTATTTAAAAGAATCACAACTTTCTGAGAAATGCTGAATTATTTGCAGAGACACTGTAATATCTCAATAATTTCACAACTATATAGTACATTATATTTGTCCTAGCTTAAAGAACCCACGAAGTGTAGAATTGTTAGCACATATCTAAACAGAATTAAAGTCTGTTGAGTAAAAGTTCACATATAGCTCTCGAAATTGCTACTTTTCACACCAGCAATAGAATAGTAGGTTATAAGAAAGTTTTATGAAGTTATTATATAAGTGTAAAAAAGATTTTTGAGTACCTTTTGCAAAACACATCATCAGAAGGGATACAAGTAATGATTTCAAAAAAGTTATTAACAAAATAATTAAACCACATACAGTTCATTATTTCTTCTTTCAATATCCAAAAAACTAGTATTGATAAGAACAAGGACCCAGCAGCTGATGAAACTGCTCATAAACATAATTTTTTCTCACAAGATAAAGTTTCAACGGGAGCACAAAACTAATATTGAAAGTCTGAACATTGGAATGCTAATAAGGTATTAAACAGGAATAAGGAACAGTGCTTGGTTTAAAGACTTCTTTTCCTCACAGTTTAGCTGAGTCCAGGACGCATTGTCTAATCCAAGGGCAATTGACTTATGCTCCCTCAGAGGAGAATACTCTTGCCCAGGAAAAGCCTTATGTAGTCTTCACTTGCTCTAAGCAAAGAGAAAGTTTTGAATATTTGAAAAAATTAATAGAAGCAGATAAAGCGAACTGTCATTGTCAGTTTAGCCCATGCCACCAAGCCAGTGAACCAAATAAAAAGTTACTTTACAGTGAAAAACATATGTGAATTCCGCCAAAAACAATTCCAAGATTCCTATGTGGTAAATTTTAGCAAGTCTTTCTAGTTAATTGTTTTGCTATATTTTTTTGATTAAATTATAACTTACAAACAAGAAAAGTGCTGCAAACACCACTTTGTAGAATCATGTTTTAAGACCACAACAAATATTAGTAATTGTGGAAATAAGAATTTTAACACCATCATTGAGCAGGTCATCAAAATCAACTAATAAGTGAAAAAATGCGAAGAGGTATACCACATAATCAAATGTATTTCTGTTTCAAATATATTTTCCATACAGTTCAGACATATCATGTAGACTCTGACAAGTACTTTAGAAAAGGAGGTGAGATTTCATTCTTACAGTGCCAATTGTAAATACAAGGTACAGTGCTGTTTTTCTTTTTTCTCCACAAAATGAAATGATGAAATGTAACATGAATCCAAATCACATTCAAATGTGTTTAAATCCCTGATTGTTATCAGACACTCCAAAAGCCTATTACAAAAGCTCTGTGTTAAGCATGATGGCTAGCACACAAGAGGAGGAAGTGAGAACCATATCTAATCTGTTCTAGACTTTTATTCTTTCTGAAGTGCAGAGTGGTGAAGGTAAGGGTGTTTGGATAATCTTAAAATCCAAAAATGAAGTAGTTAACAAATGTTTGATGTATATAATCACAAAGTAAAATTTTCTTATAATATACAGAATTCAAAATTGAGAGTCCCCTTCAAATATTTAAGTGTCTTCAGTTATTTAAAAAGGGAACAATAAAGCTGAAGGTGAATTGATATCCAGGGTTTAAGAGGACCATAAGGATAGCTTAGGCTAACTACCGAGGGTGAAAACTCTGCATTTCATCTGAAGAAGAGAGAGCAAAAAATACCAAAAGCAGCATGCAACATATTCTGTTAGGAATAGTGTTTGACTGGTTGTGTTTTGAGGAAATGGGTGCATTTAGCCAATGGAAAGCTACCTTAAAGGGGACAACGTATGCTTTTCTTCACAACTTTCGTGAATGCTTTCCAGAAAAATATATATCTTTCTGATTGCTATCATATTAGCTAATTGATGTGAAGTGCAAAACAGCTTAGAAATGGAATTGTGTCCTACTCTTTACTTTCATACTATTTTCCCTCCATTCACTCACATTTAAGCATGTCATCCCCGAATGCAGGATGCATTTTAATTTAAATTTTGCACAGAATCTGTTTTGCTGTTCAGAGCAAAAAGCACGCATTCACTCCTCTCCCACTAAGTCTATAATATAAATGCCTTTTCTAGGGAAAAAAGTTTACAAAATCCTTGACAATATCACCATAAATATTTAATCTAACTGAATTTTTCTATTGTTATAGGACATATAATTTACATGTAATATCATTTAAGAAGAATGGTTGTACATTTTAGTTTTGACACAGAATTACTCAATAGTAAAGTTTTTAAAGTATTATATATTCCGTTTCTCTTCTCATAAGATGCCAAAATAATATGTATAACTAGTTGGAATGTAAACGTACATTTATGGAAAGTGAACTGCTAATATGGCGTAGAGTGATAAACATTGTACAGTGTTCTATATGGACTCACAGAGTTAATCTCTAGCATTTTTGTCAAGCTTCCTATTTCTTGATATGAATGTTTTCTACAATGTCTGCATGAGTGCACAGTACTCAAGGCTTTGTTATTTATTCCCATATTTCTATTTATTTTGTCCTTTATTCACACCTCCCCCTATCGGGCTTCATGACACAAGAGGAAAAAAACTTTTTAAAAGAAGTATTATTTAACACTGGACTACTTCAATAGAATAAACCAGGTTATCTCTTTTCAACCTAAATTACTGGTAAGAGTGGTAGAAATCTAGCCAAAAAAAATCATGTGTTTGCGATTTCCTTTAATCGATAAAGACCTAATTCATTAAAATAAAAAATATGGAAGATCTGACACTATTTCAAAATTCAGAACACAAAAGTTACATTCATTGTTACAACTTATGCAATTACTGATAGTCCTGAATAAGTATGCCAGCCTAAAACAGTAAAAACAAAACAAGATTTCCTCCCTGCACAGCACACTAAAATGCATACATTTTTAATAAAAGACAGTGCTGGGTTCTTTTCTATTTTAATGGTATTTAGGTACTCTGATTTTATTATTCTCATTTTCAAACTGAATACAATATCCTGGAGACATAGAAAATTTTTTGTCCTTGCTTTTCTTTACCTTTTAACTTAAGAAAAAGACACTAGTGCCATTAAGTTTATTCCAGCAATATGACTAAGTCTGCTGACGTTAGAAGTGAGCAGTATTCTGATTTCTTTTTTCTTCCAGTAAGAAGAATGATTAATTCTATTTCCTCAGTTCTCATCATCACTCTTCTTCAAACTGGATCTAAAATCTATTCCAGATGTGACTTCCAGAAAAGAATTATTTTCAAAGACTGGAAACAGACTTTAGAAATTTTGGAGTAATTTTTCATAACACTTATAGCTGAAAGAACTTAAGTGTACTCTAGTAAATTGATGTAGTATGTTTTGTATTTACACAGAGACCAGTTCATCACTATAACAATCATTTTTCATTTTTTGAAAATGTCAGCTCCTGATGGCTCTACCAGACACAGGAGAAGCTTCTAGAAGTTTCTCACAGAAGCCACCCCTGTAGCCCTCCTGCTACCAAAACCTTGCCACGAAAACCCAGTACAACATACCACCTCCTGAAAAACGGGTGATCCACTGTGGGCACTATTGTGGTGCTGTGATCCACAGAACTGAAGCAGAGAGAGCAGAAAGTAACGCCAGCATGACTTCCTAAAATTTCAGTAGTAGTAACGAATGGCAGAAAGAAACGTTGTAGTGTCACTCTTCTGCCACAGTCACTGTTGTGGTAGACTCATCTTTGTAAGACAGAAAGAAAACACAGCATTTGCCCACATCACGAGGATGCAGAAGCTAATAGGACACCTTTCAAACCACTGAAATATGGACAGCTTGCAGACAGCATTGCAAACTAATGCCAATGCACAGTAATACTCAGTGGGATATGAGCAGTTAGACAATAATTGTTTTCGGCTCAGTGATTCACCTGATAAAAAAAAAGAAATGTATCAGGTAGGTATACTCAAGAATGTTATAGATGCCACAAAAATAGTGAACAGGCTTGAAAAACACCTGCATTAAGATCCTGGAAGAGTTACTAATTTGTCAGCAGGCAGCATATGTGACAGAGTGAGATATGTCTGTGCTGAGCTACGATTTCTACCTTGTCTAAAGAATCTACTATACTGCATTGCGGTCACCCTGCCTGGAAATTCATTGAAGGAGTATGATTAAGAGGCTTCTAAGACTGTCATCTTCACTACTGGCCTACATCCAAGAAACATTTTATTTTACCATCAGGAGTCGTCAGTAGGGGAAAAAGAGAAATTACAATTAGTGGAGCTGTTGCTTTAGTCTCAGCATACAACACCAAGAGGACATCATATATAGAAATACAGATCTTCTAGAGCAGAGGAAACCATTGCAACCAGTAAAAAAGACATGAAGGAAAGAGGACAGAGGAACCACCCCAAAGCCCAAATCAGCAAAGTAATTGACGCTAGAGAGCAGCATCCCCCAAGTCTTTAATATTTTTCAAGTGTATGCATCAAAATTCAAGTCCAGACAGATATCTCCATGAGTAGGAGACTTACTTACTAAGCTTTAAACTGCATCAAGCCTGTCACGCTTTTCCAGAATAGATTGTACTAGAAATTCAAAGTACCAACAGCTTGAGTGAAACAACAGCTTGAGTGTTGATGAGTCAACATCCAGAAGCAGATATCAGCCAAAAAAGCAAAACTTGGGTATGTGCTAGAGAGTCCCAAAGCTATTAACAGTGACTTCACTTTACTGAAAGGATGAGAACAAGTTGACAGGTTACAGAAATTGACAAACGGAAGGTGGAAAACATGTATGAAATCAAGTGCCTGAAGTGTCCAAGTGTGCTTTTTCTGATCTATCAAGGGAGGTAAAGGAAGTACAATGGGAATATAATAGGACTGGCAGCCTGAGATTTTGAAACAGTGAATTGGATGGAGTAATAGGGCTGGCAGAGGAGGGATTGAACTATGGAGTTTAAATGACTGGTGGTGGAAATGCAGTTCTGGGAGGTCTTGCCACAGAAAATCAGGAACTCAGATGTACTTACTTACACTATTAGAAGCCGTTGGGTTTCATCATACTACACAATTTCTGAGATTCAAAAATGGTTTTTTGACCAGCTCTGATCTCCATGCCTATCTTCAGTTAGGCCTAATCAACAGTCTCTACCATAATTCCTCAGCTAGTGCACTCTTATCCTGGTTTCAGCTGGGATAGAGTTAATTATCTTCCCAGGAGCTGCTGTGTTTTGGATTTAGTATGAGAAGAATGTTGATAATACACTGATGTTTTCAGTTGTTGCTAAGAAATCAAGGACTTTTTTCAGTTTCCTATGTTCAGCTAATGAGCAGGTGTACAAGACCTGGGAGGGAGCATAGCCAGGCAGCTATACCAAGCTGGTCAATAGAAATATTCCATACTGTAGACATCATGCTCACTATATAAACAGGAATTGACTGGGGGGCAGATATCCATGAGTTCTGCAAGTTCCATGATTGCTGCTCGGGGACAGGCTGAGCAATCCGTTATCAGGAGGTGAAAAGAATTGTATTGTGTATTGCTTGTTTTGCATATTCTTTATTAGTAGTAGTATTAGTACTAATACTAGAGCTAGTATTAATATTCTTCCTTCCTTTGTGGTCTTATTAAACTGTCTTTATTTCAACGCACAAGTTTTATTTTTTGTCCATTTTCCTCGCCGTTTCACTGGCGGGGGGAAGAGTGAGTGAGCAGCTGTGTGATCGTAGCCGCTGTTGAGCAGCTGCATTGTCCTGGTTGCTGGCTGATGGGTTAAACCACGACAACTCTCTAATGTCTGACTGCGGGCTCAGCTAGCTCGGTAGTTCTGCATCTCACTAGTACGCTACTGTTATTTAAGCCTATAGCATTTCTTCAGTTCTTTTTTATGGCACTGACTCTAGAACCATGCAAAATAAACATTTGACTGACAGGTCAGCCCCTTCTTGAGTGGATACTGTTCATGCACAACAAGGTTTTTGACTAATAGATGAATAATGTTTAAATTTCTCCCCCGTGCATATTATCACAAGCTGCTGTACACCATCGTAGAAATATCTGTAAGATTTTTCCATCAGATATCAGAAAGAGAAAAAAAAAAATCCCAAAACTGTACACAGTAATTTATGAAGGAATGATTACACAGTGTATATTTTACAAAAAATCAAACCTTCTCGGATCTTAGCCTTATGGCATAAATGAAGTCTGTGCTCTGTACTGCAACAGAAATTCTGTGAATAGGGAGAAACAGTAAATGAAAGCTTTCTATCCTTGTTTCCATGCAAGAAAATTTCACACTTACAGAGTTTCAGCTATTATCCAGTAATACAATACTTCAGAAATAAGGTTCACAGAAACCATCCATAACCAAAATAAGATATTCATTTTATAAAATTATGAGACTTCTTTCTTTCAATTCATATACAGAAGAGAATAAAGACAAAATGGGAATCCCATTAAAGTCTCTGTTTAGCTGGTCAAAGAAACTATAAATGACTGTCATCGTTTAGAGCAGGGCGGCAATGAAGAGAATGGCAGACACTCTCTATTAACCTCCGCCCCCACCATGCGGAGGAAAAAAGGAGGAAAAGGGAGAGACTTACAAATTGAATATTAAAACCACTTTACTCATAACACTAATAATATTAAAAATAAGAGAAATAAAAGAAAATCCATAAAACTGACACTGAGTTTCCTGGAGTTGGGTGCCAGGCACTGGCATCCCACCAGCAGCTGTCAGGCAGCACCAGGCAGTCCTGGACTGGCCTCGGCAGCAGGCAGGAACTGGACTCAGGAATGCATGGATTGGGATCTGGATCAGGATCGCAGGCAGGACAACGAGCAGGGTCCTCTGCAGAAGGTGGCCTAGGACAAAGAGAGCAAGACCCTCGTGATCCCCCAGCTTTAAACTGAGTATGACGTGCATGGCATGGAATACCGCGCTGGTCAATACCGGGTCACTTGTCCTGTCCGCCCCTCCCTGCAAGTGCAACCCCTTCCAACTCCTCACTTGTGGAACCTGAGGTCTATCAGTGACTTTGGCTGCTATGGTAATAATTATAAACAGGGGCCTTTTTCTGTGTTCCGTTCCTACCATTAGCTCAGAAAAACTGTAAACATCAGGTGTTATCAGCTTTGGAGCAGACACTGTAAAATATGCAGCCATCTTCAGAAAAACGCAGTTACTTAGAAGAACTCAGCTGTAAGGAAGATTCACTAAATGAGAATTGGGTCTGTTTTAACCAAAACCAGGACACTGACTAACAATAACGTCACCTACTGTAGCAATCTCTGATACATTTGCTCCACCAAGACTCAGAACAAGATCTATAGAAGGGCTTGAGTACTGCAGTGAGATACACTGGACAAATATGCATCCCTTTTTCTGTCATAATGCATGCTCTACTAAAGATTCTTACATTACACTGTATAATACCACTGTAGATGCCTACTCTCAAAAAATGTGACAGTAGATGTCAAGGTAAGTCTATTCCACATTTATGATAGAGGTGATTTTCTTCATCAAATACCCGATTTTAGGATGTAATCAGACAACAACTCGAAATATAAATTAAATATTTTCAAAATTTCTTGCCACTACCTTCCCGTAATTTGAGTGCTTATAGCGTCAATGTAAAGTAAAATTAAGTTTTCTTTTGAAAGCACTGGTTACACAGAAAAATTGTTACATTTTGATTTGAGGATTAAATACATTTTATTCTCCACTACACTAGTTACCATTTGTACAACAACTAAAAAAAACAGAGGTCTGCAGAGATGTTAATCAGAACTTTGAGGATTAATATAGTGATACTCCTGCATGCAGCTAGCATTTCAGTGGGTGTCTCCTCTTTTTGGATGACAAGATTGTTTTTGCCATATTTCAAAGGGCTGTGAATTCCTATTACTAAATCAACCAATTTGTCCATGTGACAACTTGGGGAAAGAATCTGTTAGAAAGTAGATTTTAAATCCTGGACTTAAGAGATTGTATTCTGAGTCCTCTTCTGTGTATACTTTCTACACTCAGGCACAAATCGGCCCCTATGCTACTTTTTATTTCCATAACTCTCTAAAAATTGCCATGAGAAAGTATTTTTGGACATGGCACTCAATTTTTTTTAACTTTGATAATTTGCCTAGTGACACAATCAGGGGCAGGGTTAGCTACAGTATCTGGCATCATTTTGGTTCTCTATCTATATTAGAAGTCAAATGAATTGTGAGTTGATAGTACTTTTTCCCCTTCGTGTTATCAATCAACTCAGATATCAATACAGTCTGTTTAAGCACATTTTAAGTACAAAGGTTAACTTCCCGGCTTCTGCAGGAGGCAAATCCTTCTTGTCTCTCATTTTTCTTTATGGCCAGGAGCCATAAAAGTGTTTCATCCTGTTTTGCAAAAGAAGCGCAAGAGTCTACCAGTGTCATTTGACAGTAGTCTGTTTCTCCTTGTACGTATGTGAGTTCAGCTATGTTAAATAATTCACACTCACATTCTGGTGCTTTCCCTAAACATTGCCAAATTTCAGTATGGTAAACAAAAACCCTTAAAAAGAAAGCAGTTCTTCCCAGGAAGGTGGAAACAAAATAAAAATACTAGCAGTTCCTTGTTACAGCATTTGAAATACTTGCAAAATTTTATGTTTGTGCTGTGTCACAGCTGTTCATATATAGCGTTATGTATAATTTTTCTGGAGGAGGATTGTCAAGGTTGACTGCATTAACCTTAAAGTATTGTTCCCTTAGGTTATAAATTTCTGCAAATCCAAAGCGTGAAGCTGTTTGGAAGAAAGGGAAAAATCCCAGTACTCTAATCTGTTTTAGTAGTCAAGGAGACTGCTGTTTGATACCAGCCTTGAACAAACAGTACAGACAGAAATACAGCCTAGAACTAAACAGCTCCATTACAGTCTTGACGGTTAAGTCTTATGCTTTCCATTAATGATCTCCAGGCATTAATGCCAGTGTCAATTGATGATATCCGTATGATGCACAGTCTTGAATGGGAATCAAACCAATGTAAAAATGAAAGGTGTCTCTAAAAATTAGGAGAAGTCAGCGAGGTGTTTGATAAAAAAAGATTTCTGTTTATAAAGAACTTAGTAATCACCCAAGACACGAGGACACTGAAGCAAGAACAGCCCTTCCCAACTTTCCTGTGACTTCATGAGGAGTACAGGAGCAGCCCTGGAAAGTATGACATCTCAGAAAGCTTTCTGTTTTTTTCAAGCTAGATACCAACAGATCTGCTCGGTTTCTCTTTAGCCACTTAAACATCTTTAACCTGCTCATTAGTAGGTCTACTGAGCACGCTACAGTGGAACTAACCTCTAGAAGACTCCACTAACCTAAATTTTTTTTGTTGGTCATTTGGTTGGGGCTTGGGGGAGTGGGAGGGGCTGTGGGGTATCAAGGAATTCTGCTGTACAAAATCTCTCCCTCTCTTTCAGAGACTGAAGGAAATCTGCTCTCTGCTAGGCCAAATAACTTCTGGCAAATCTACTTATAAATTGTTCTTTTCTCTTTTATCCCCAGTACATACTGCTATCCATTTCCACCTATTTTTTTCTGATCAAAGGAACAAGACAAAACTGTTTGCAACTGCAAGATCCTGATCAGAGTATTTACTTTCCTCATATCACTGAAGGATTTCCCAGTATCTATCAGAACAACTGAATCAGCCTCTCTGGGCAGAAGTCCGTGTTTAATTGTTTGTTGAGGCTTTTTGTGTTTATTCTCCCTAATGTGCCAACTGGTAGCATCTATTAACAAAAGTTTTAGTTCACAGCATATTGCAGTGCACCAGAATGCCAATTTTAAGCATGTCGGAAGTGAAGCAGGCATTAAATAACTAAGCCCAGGTTTTACACGCAGACTTAAACAGCTGGAAATTTGTATTTGGCAAGGGACTGTAATAAGGATTGTCATTCAGAGACAGTTAATTTTGTCTTTAATCAGCTCCCTGTGCATATACTGTTACTCCGGAAGTGTTCATTACACTTCAAAAAAGGGATTAACTTAGTTCAAAGAAATGGACATAGCTAAGCAAGGATCCTGCAACAAGGTGGACAGAAAATAGTCCTGAATAAGGAAGGGGGAGAATAATGGAACAGAACTGAGAGTGGTCCAAGAGCAAGGAAAAATAGATCAGACCAGTTTTTCCTTAGAAAAGGCTACGGACAGCCAGAAAAATACATGTAAAGTGAAGGAGGAATATTACTGCTTTGGCAAAGAGGATAAAGACTGTGATTCCCTGGAGAAGTGACTCAGAGGATTCAGGGCAAAAGATACAGAAAAAGAGGCAGAGGAGGTAGTGGCTTGAGGCTGAGTAGCTAAGCAACCTGCTTCTTGCCAAAAGCCCCATTTCCTCAGCTGCAGGGAGTTGTGCAGTCATCCTGACAGTTAGGTAGGTTTGAGGAATAAAGAAACTTCTTACAGTAAACAGTGCAGTCAGGACTTGGCTGTTCTGGCTTTTGTCATCAAGACCTCAATTAGATTTTCCACAGATGACTGGCAACTGTTCTGGGTGCTTGTTATGCTCTAGTATGCAGAGTCACATTTGATATATCCTTGCAACGTGAAGTGTCACAGAACATCCTCTAGAAACAGAAAAATCTTCTATATAGCTTATCCAGTGCGCGGTAACTGTACACAAAGAGAAGGAGGGGTAATTAGCAGTATAGAATTAGGCTTCTGTGTCTTTTTCAACTTTTACACTTCAGAACTGAATTGCATTTGCACAGATCACCAATTGAAAGACATTTCTAATCTCACTCTGATTTATGCAGTCTTGAAGTTGTTCAAAAGGTGCATTCATCTATATTATTCTATCTAAATCTCTGCAAGAAAAATAATCCTTTTTCTAAGCTCATTCCTACCATTCCTATAAATAATATAACATTCCTTGTTCTTCTTTGCTTTTCTTCACTAGAAATTGCATTTAACTGTCCTTCCTTCTCCCTCAAAAATCACAATTGCCTATTAAAGATAAAATTATCCCAAAATCTCGTATCCTCTGGTACTTAAAAAAAAAATAGCTGAACATTTTTGTCATATAAAAGACTGAAACATCTACAAAATATAAAGAGTTGTGCTGATTTTGTCTGGGAGAGAGTTAATACTCTTTATAGTAGCTGGTATGGGACTATGTTTTGAATTTGTGCTGAAAACAGCATTGATGATACAGAGAGGTTTTTGTTATTGCAGAGCAGTGCTTACGCAGAGTCAAGGCCTATTCTGCTTCTCACACTGCCCCATCAGTGAGTAGCCTGGAGGTACACAAGAAGCTGGGAGAGGATACAGCCGGGACAGCTGACCCCAGCTGACCAAAGGGATATTCCTTGCCATACAATTTCATGCTCAGCATATAAAACTGAGGGAAGAAGGAAGTGGGGGACTTTTGGAGTGACGGCATTTGTCTTCCCAAGTAACCATTACAAATGATGGAGCCGTGCTTTCCTGAAGATGGCTGAACATCTGCCTGCCGATGGGAAGTAGTGAATTAATTCATTGTTTTGCTTCGCTTGCGTGTATAGCTTCTGCTTTACCTGTTAAACTGTCTTTATCTCAACCCATGAGTTTCCTCACTTTAGTTTTCCAATGCTCTCCCCGTCCCACTGTGAAGGGAGTGAGCGAGCAGCTGTGTGGTGTTTAGTTGCTGGCTGGGGTTAAACCATGATAAGGATAAAATCCCACTGTCATTCTTGTTCTAAGTTGTTATTACACCCTGCACATAAATGGCCAATCATTTGTAGCTGTAGGACAGACCATTAAAGACACTCAGATAATTTTTTTTCTACCTGGTAATAATCACTATAGCCTCAGTTCTCGGAGGCGACAAGGATTAAGGCACATCATCAGCAGACTTCACTACTGCTGACTTGGCATTGCCTGCTAGCCACTTGTAATTAAAGAATGATGTCATAACTCCTGTGTGTCACTTAGCCACCACATTTCTGCTCCTCAGCAACACTCTATTTTGCCTACTAGATTATTTAGCAATCTTGGCAACGGGGAGCACAAAAAAGCAGCAGTTCAACAAAAAGTATCTGTATTTTTAAGGAGGCATGCTGGGACACTTTTCCCCAATATCAATTGTTACAGTTCTGTATGCAATCTTACATTTGTTATGTCCACAACAATTTTGTCTCACCAAGAACTAAGTACAATAATTCACTCTGAAACATGAACTGCTTTCCCTGACAGTGTGATCTAAATCTAGAAGAGGAAAGTAATTTCTTTATGTTTCTCACTTAAGGGAAGAACCACTTTCACCATCAGCTACTGATTAAATGGCTTAAACTTTTGGCAGATATTGCACAGAAATTTAAAATTGATTTAGTGCATTCTTAAATGTATGATATGAAAACATAATAAGGTATAAAATTTAATGTTCAAAGAGGAAAACTCTGATTGGGGAAGAGATAAGTAGCTGGCCATGGAGAAGTTTAACAAGCAATATGAAAGGATGGACCTAGTATTAATTTTTCTTTTTAACAAGAAATGAGCAAATTAAAACACCAGGTTATACAAAATTATTCCATTGCTCCTCACTGCAATTATGTACTGCACCCACACTTTTTTTTCCACCATATGCCTGAAAAATAGTTGCAATCAAACACATCTTAAGTGTAATACTAATGTTTCCTGTTCATTGCATTATGCAGATATATTTATGAAACAGATGCATTTTTAATGTTTCTGAATTTATATGATCAGTATTTTTTAGCCTGCAGAAAATATTTATTTGGCATATAATAGCACTGGGCTATGAATTTATTGAACATTCAAATACTAAATTGATGAGATAGTAATCTACTATTTTTCCATATTACTCTATTCAATAGCAACCCAAAGTAGGACCCATCAATCAGAAGAGTCTCCTTCTATTTTCAACTGATCTAAAACGTTATTATTAAGCAAATGTGCGAAACCAAAAAGCTTTTGCCTCATGGAGTCTTGCCGCCTTTTTGAACAGGAAAATTAGTTTCTTTTTTGCTTTTTCTTCTATTTCTGTATAGTGAAGACAGTTTTAATAGAATCACATAGCTCTATTGTAGGTTAAAGAGCTATCTGTTGATGTATACCGTGCCTGGGCATTTTGTAGCTGAATGCCTAAAATTTGTTCTTCAGCAAAGTAAAGGTAAAACAACATTTTTAGGATGTAAAATCAAGTGAGACAATTAGTGGATAATAAAGGGTCTCTACACTCTTTATCTCAGCAGGTCCAGTCAGTAATGATCACTAATAAGTCCCATTCACTCTCAATACTTGTAAAAAGCCTTCTTCATAATTTCTTTTTTGCAAAATAATTACCTTTTTTTTCTGCCTCTGTTTGAAATGTAGTTCAGAACACCAACCCTAGGAATTCGACTTACAAAGAGCTTAAAGAATCATCTGAGATCAAATACTGTTAGGAATACAATCAAGGTAGCAGCAATTCAGCTTTCCTTCTTGGTTGAGAAAGCCATTACAGAGGCAGAAAAATAAGTTTCCCCTACAGCTTCCCTTTCAAAATCAGACTTATATGCCGGGGGGGGGAGATAATTAAAAAAGAAGAAAAAATAATTACTTTTTTAAAGCATGGCTCAAAAAGAAAGAATGACGCCAAATAAAAAGTGACCCTGAAGTTTTAAAATTAAACTAGTTTCAGTAGCTTTTGTGTCTTTAATCTTTTTGTATGAAATGACATTAAGTTATAATAAGGGATGCTCAAGAAAAAGATAATAAATTCACCTGAAATACACTTTAGTTCTTACAACAGCGACATCAAATAAATGCATTGTTTTGCAACTATAAGAAAGGTATTAATATACGAATTTGTCAACAATTTCTCATAATTTTTAATTTGGAAGAACTGTAAATCATTTCAAAACCACCCAAAATTCATAGCATCAAGTAATCTTTTAAGATTTATTAACATACTTCACACATCAGACACAACGTCAGATATTGCAGCATTATGTAAAACATAAATAATTACACTAATAAAAAGGTAGTCTTATGAGCTCTTACGTTTAACAAATGGCACGTAACATTATTCTTTCAGCCAGCAGACAAATAACAACTAAAAAACCTAGATAAAACTGACCAAAGACACAGATATAGGACCAGGGCCAAAAGTAGTTATACATGGAAATGCGATCCTGCTTCCTTCACTTTTCACAGAGCCTCCACCTCTAGGTTGCTAGAGTAATGTAGCAAACACTTCCACCTCTGATTTCCAGGTGATTGTGCTAAGGAAGAGGGCATTCAGGGACCAACTGTTTTAAAGCCATCTGGTAGCTCCCTGCCTCACAGACATTTCCAGAACCAAATTTCTAACTGAAGTTTTATTGATGAACACAGTATTGCAGTGCAGTCTTCAGGTTAACATGCTAATAACTCTTAGAAAAGGACAGTTACTTCTCCTCTAGTAAGCCACAGGCTAGTCTGTTTTTCACCCATCTAATTCCTTCAATGTCAAAATGAATTTAAATGGGGAAAAATATCAATGTCTAATTTCCTAAGAACTATTGGCTATCAGCACATGAATGTTCTTTGGTCAAAAATTTTATTTGTGTGCAACTATTGTTACAGAAATAAAAATTGAAATTTCATAATGGTCATAACTAAGGAAGTTATTCTTTTCATAAAAGACGGGGTGACCTTACCTAACAAAAATACTGTTAGGTTGTTCTCATTGTAGGTCATTGATTTAATAAGTTAGAAGTAGGTACTTGGTCACTTATTGTGTCTCAATTGAACTAAAAATGCACTGCAGACAGTGAAGCTAAAACCAGTAGCAATATCCAACCTCCTTAGTATGACTGAAATATCCTAACTACAATGTATTTGTGCTCAGATGTCTCCAACGTCTCCATTTCTCAGATGTCTCTGCATGGTCACTGATTTCATCTTTGTTAATGAAGACTGTTATATCTGTGGAAAATCTCCTTCCAGCATCCACAAAACAAGCTCTGCTTCTTAAGCACAATAAAGCCTTTAAGAAAGCATTAGGGAATAAATTAGAGATGCCATTCACTGAATTTCAGCTATATGATTAACTAGTTTTTGCATTGACCACAGCTGAAGTACAGTGCACAATCTCATAATTAACATTTTGGTCACTACTGGAATATGGTATTATTAACACGAGTATCAGCCCCCAGTTGCTTGCAGCTTTGTCAAACTTGCACACCCTGCTGAACTTTAAAACACACACATTCCAAAACTTCTCTCTGCATCAGATACATTTTAGCAGGTTACTTCTCCCTCTTAACAATGTGCTGCTGAAGCTGAAATAACACATATGAAGCTTCAATATAAAAAAAAGTGCTAAACCTCTATGAAAAGGTATGGAGAGCTGGTGAGGATGAACAGACAGGAGGAATACCCATGAATCTAAAGGTGGTGGGGATGAGGGAAAACAGGTTTTCCATTGTGAGTTAAGCCAACTGTAAATTAGTGGGACAAGAGAATAGATACAAGGGTGGATACAACTTACCTTGTGAAGAAATAGACTGTGGATGGAAGTGAGACTATCGCAAGAAATCTGGTGCATAAGAGGCGGGATTTGAACATGTTGGAAGCAATGAACAGAAGAGGTCAGACAAAAGGAGGAACGTGTCAAAGAAGGCACATGCCGCAGTCCAGTGGCTGAGAGTCAGGGCCTTCTCTTGAGTCTCAGCTCTTTGTCCCAGCAAACATCAGCGAAAACAACCAGCTGTGCCACTCTGTGGGAACTCCGATACCACTTGCATTCATTTGAACAATTATGAAAAGGTATTTTAGTTGTATTTGAGAAAAGAAAAAAAAAAAAACAAGAAAAGTAAAAAACCCCACCTCTTGTTTCTTCTCCAAATGAAAGACAATGTGTGATAGGAAATGAAAAATTACATCACTGGACTAGAGAGTTTGAGCGGCTCCTAGACAAGCATCCTGTATGTTTGACAAAAATATGTTTTACCACTGTATATCGTGAAGCAGCAGGTGAGAGAGAGAAATTCACTACGACTTTTCGAACTACACTGTCAAGCTTACAAATCTCTGCAAAGTTCAGACAAAAAGATCTTTTTAATTAACATAACTGAATGTAATATAAACATAATTCTGTGATTTGAGCTACAAGATTAATAAAAATATCAAGGAGGTGATTGCTATACCAGTATTCTCACCCCAGTTGTGCAATTTTTGTCTTTTTTGTGTTTTGTTCTTTTTCCAGCTTTGTATTCTCAGAAGCTGCATTGTGTCTGCTACCATGGAAAATAAAACTGTTTTCCACACTTTATTTACCGACTCGCCCCCTTTATTAGTTTAAGTCTAAATGTACCCTCAACCTCATATATCTTTAGTGCAGAATCTACTTTATGAATGTGGCTACTCGAGCTCATATTGCTGATGATCTCTTTTCCATCAAAAGTAGGTGAAAATGAGAATTTATTGATTGAGTCCAAATCATCAGAGCCGACTGACTGAAGATAAAGCTAGCATAGCCAGTTGCATAAGTGATAAGGTCTGTATGGATCTTTTTCAGCTATGACAGGAACGACTGAGGATCAAAACTTAGAAGCTGGGTGAGAAAAACAGGTAACTATATGGATTTTTACAACTGTAGCACCTGAAGATGCTCATGATCTCTAAAAACAGAATGTACTTTTAGGTGCATATATTTAACGACCTTTATGTCAAATATAGCCTTATTATTCTTGTCTTGTTATGCAGCAGTACTGTCTGTGTCTCAGAAACAGTGGAATAATGTTTGGAGTTTGTTTCTGAGTTTAATAACCTAAGAGGGACATTTTCTGTTCCAGCATCATCTTGGTTTAAGTCTGTAACAGTTACAAAATCATTATGAAAAGTATCTCACTGAAGACTCAGTAAAATTCTATTGCAATATTTCAAAGCTAAACTTCTAAATACTATATCAGGTAAAACTGCACTTCTAAAGTGCAACCGACAAGATTAGCATAGTATATTTGCATTTTGTGTACAAAGTAAGAGTTGACTACCCACAGAGACAAAGAATATCTTCCTCCTCTCTCTCTTGTGATTTTACTATCTTGGGCACACATGCAGCCAATTTACTATCCTACAAACCACAAACAAAGGAATGAGAATTACCTTCTAGTCCAGTAAGTATTTCTCTGTTGTCAAGGCAAAACATGAGGATTTTTTTTTCATTAACTTATGAAGTCTTAAACTTATTAACTGATTAATCTTAAGAATGATTCAGCATTTACCTCTTCTTCTCTTACCAGCAAGAATTTCATTAATCCATCCACTCAAATAGTTGGTAACCATTTTCAGTTTCCAGACTAAAATTATTCACAGTCACACAGATCAGTGGGGACTATAGAGCTGTCTGAGAAACTGACTTAAGACATGGTCTATTTTCTTGTCCTGAATTCTGAGATGTTTCTGCATTTACCTCCGATATTATTAAGATTTGCACTAACTAGCACACACCTACCAAAGCCACATTCACAAATGACCGAATTATAACCAAATATTCAGGTTCTCTATACCTCTAAACCTTTCCTGAATCTGTTTCAGTTTTAATTCCTTTTTTGAGTATTCCAGACAAGGTCTTCTGCCAGTGCCTTACAAAATGTCATTAATATTTTGCCATTTCTCCTGGTAAAAACTTTCACGATATAACCTCAGGTCACAATTACATTTTACAAAGACAGATCACATGAACAATTCAGGCTCAATAGGTAATTGAATAAATGTACACAGATTTTTATGCATTTAGTTATTTCCAAATTCTAAGCTTTCTGCTTCTAGTAAAAATTCCCCTCATCTCCATACGAATGACCTTGGATTTCATACTACTTAGCTTCATCTAATTTCTAATATCCTGTTCCCCAAAACCATGCAATTTATCATGTCTAAAATCCAGTCCCTTTCTTTATACATGAGCTCTCTAGATTTATTGAATCAACAAGTTTGATTAACTTATTTCTAATTTTCTTTTTCTCCCTAGTAGTCAGTCTGCAGTTCTTCAAGAATTCCGCTTGTAAGTCATGCTCAAATGTGCCACATGCTTTTCTCAGCAGAGATCACATCTTCTCACCTGTACCCACTGAAACACGTTTCGTAACAGTCTTCATGTTATCACACTTGAACTAACACTTTTACTTTGTCATAGCATATATGAGTTACTGAAATCTTTGTGATTTAGAATTACCACATTTCTTTCCTCCAGATAATGCTATATCCTCCAATCAGTTGTACTTCAGCCGATGAGATTAGTCTCATACAATCTATATTTGCATGTATGTAATCCATTTGCTACTGTTTCTTTTTCCTTGTTCTTCCATCTTATATTATACTGAATTGTTCCATTTCCTTTCCCTGCACTGCTCCTGCTTAAATATAGTTACCATATTTCTTATTTTCCATTCATTGATCACCACCGGTAACAGCATCTAAAAGTAGCTACAATAAGAGCTATAATTTCACATGCTAATAAATAATACATTTGCTCAAAACATAATTCATTAGCCAATAACAGAAATTTAAATATCTGGCAAAGGCATTTTTCAAGTGATTTGCTGCCACAAACTGGCATTTCAATACCTGAAATGAGAATTTGACTAATAATCAATAGACCAAATTTAAATTGTTAGGAATTTTGAGGGAGCAGATTGGCATTCATTTTTCCAAGCTGATAAAAAAAAAATTTTCCTAATAAACATTGGTCCTGGCTGTAATTAGCATATGCTGAAGACTTACTGAGGTTTCATAACTAATGTATACACTAATATCACATACAGGAACAATGAAAAACTCGTTCATATATATTTATCTCAAAGATCAGAATTTGTTTAATGCATTTTGTGGCATAGTATGCTCCCCTCAATAATTTACGCAAAAACTAACAAGAACAGAAATTTGTAAATCTGCATCACTGAGTACTACATGCACCCAGATCATGCAAGTGATCTTCCTTTCTTACTCAGGTTCATATTCATATTGTAAATACTATCTGCAGTGCTAATAAGGCCTAAGGCCAAGCCATACTAAAAAGTTCAAGACTGGTGCTTCAGCAAGGCAGGCCTAAAGACCAAAAAGCATAACAAACTTAATCATGATGTAATGGGCTAACTCTCTGAGAATGTACCTCCTACTCACTTGTCTGATGAAGGTCTTAGTTGCAGCTGTAGTTAGCTGCTTGCAATTAATCCACAGAGTAACAGTGTGGTTAAGAGCATGACCAAAACAGGCAGTTCAGCCCAGGCTCAATATGCAAAATGTTTGTGGTTTGACCAGAGGAAGTTCATGTAAAGACAGTCGTAAGAGTCTTCCTTCCAAGATTTCTGGTAAGTGAAAGCTCTTTGTGAAAGTTCTCTGCCTGCTCAGTTCAGCCAACAGTATTGTATAGAACTTTGATATGTTCTGCAAATTGCATATGTGTAGTCAAGTATACAACTTAAAATGTACACTGGTTGAGATGCACAAACCGGACTGCAGCTTGAAGTAAAGGAATGCCAAAGTTTACTGAACTTACAATTTTGACTTTCAGTTCGGGAGATCATTTTGTATGCCTCTCCCTTTTTTCTCTCCCCTTGTGACCCTTTCCCTACTTAAAATGTGAGCAAAAGGTATCAAGCCTTTTTTTCACTGAAAGCAAAGATATCTCTCCTTGAACCACTGAGAAGGAATATGTCAGTAATGGCAATGAGAAGCACATCCTCCCAGACGGAAAAGGCCCAGTGACACAGTCAGTTTACCTCTTTGACACACAATAAAAAAAGTCTTTAGAAATAGTTGCATAGCTCCAGGGTCTCTTTCAAGCTTTTCTAACTTTACTCTAATACCAAGGTCATGATTGCATTTTTCATTCCACAAATCTCATTCCCAGCCTGAATGAACACTGAAGGGTTTTATATCCTGCAGTATCATCATGATTTATCCACCAGAGACTTCTTTTCTCTCTTATGTAGGCTTAACCTGGCAACATGACTAAGCACTGTCTTTACAGATTTGCATAAATATGCAAGACTTTCTGTCTCTAGGGTTTGTGGTGAGTGTCCATGAAGGCACTAGGGCTCTTCACAACTGACTGAGGTCTGATGATTTAGTCAAGTTTGAAGTAATCACCCCCATCCTAGAGACTGATGATGTACGGCAGAGCTCCAGGTGATGCTGGGTGTCTGCTGCTATTCTGGCTTCGACGATCAGTTTGGAGTCTGTGCTGACCCACATGTACACATACATTAGAGATGACATTAGCACATAGGACTAGTCTATTCTGAATGACAAAGGTCTGTATATATTATACCTGTCTAAATTATGGCAAGACCAAAGGCAAAATTAACATTGCTTGTGTCCTTTTTCTGCAAGAAAGAGGGTTAGAGTCTGAAAATTGCAGATCTTGAATTTACCTCAAAGTGGCTAAAACTAGCTTGCCGTACTGTACTGAGATTCATCAGCAGCTTTTCTTTTGGGGTTAATGGAAGATATGAGGGAAGGAGATAATGTTAAGCTTATATACAGGATATTCTTAAAGAACTTATGAAGACTGAGTAAAAGTATCCAACTATAAAATTTCAGGCTGATACTCAGCTAGAAAAATTCCCTTCCCATTAACAAGGGCAGATTGAGATATGAAGGAAATATTTGGACCTCTTAGTGAGATGATGCAAACACAAAGTCCCAGAACTGCTGTTGAAAAGAAATATCAAAGTGATGTAAACACTGATGTGAAAACTCCAAGTCTTGAATTGTAATTTCTGCCATCAAAAGAAGGTCAGATATGATTCAATTTGTCAAAGGGTTATGTTGGGTTTGTTTCCCAGAAATCAGCTTCTGGCAAATACTACGTGATGAAATAAATCTAGAAGTAAAGTGAAAAAAAAAAAATCATTAATTTGATGGACAAAGAACTGCTAGTAGATTTCATTTGTACTATTTTCAGGAGATCTACTCTCTCTTTCACAATTATCCTCCTAAAAAGAAGAAAAAAAAAAAAGATTTTCTATCACAATATCGAATTCTTTCCCATGACAAAGAAAAGGACCTAATAAGGGAGAGCAGAGAGACAAACCTGACAGGCTGAATTCTACTCCAAAACTTCTTAATCTTGAGACAGGATGGTCTTTAACAACATAACCTATTTCTGCAACACCAGCTGATATCAAATTACTTTCCAATTATTAGAATAATTTACTCTCTTCACTTTAGTGACCATCAAGAAAATACAACATACATAGATTTTCACTGCATATATTTGTCAGGAGAAAGCAGTGATTTTGCAAAAATATCATTTGGATAATTTGCAATTTTTTTCTTTATGCTATATTATTAATTAATTTCTGTCGTGATTTAGCCACAGTTGGCAGCAAAGAACTACCCAGTCTCTCTCTCACTCCCCCTCCCCATGGTGGGATGGGGAGGAAAATAAGAAGGAAAAGGCAAAACTCCTCAGTTGAGATAAAAACAGTTTAACAGAACAGCAAAGGGAGAAGAAAATAACAACAATAACACGGATAAAAAGAACATACAGCGTGCAATGTTCTCACTGCCCGATGCTCAGCTTCATCCTGCATAGCAAATCCCCATACTTCAGCCTTCTACCCCACTTAAATATCGAGCATGTCTTCACATGGTATAGAATATCCCATTTGACTGGCTGGTTTGGTCAGCCCAACCAGCCCTACCACAGCCAAACCCAGAACAATTTATTATTTCATGCTTTGGACAAGCTACAGATTCCAGGATGTTTCACCTGTGTTTTCTTTCACATACTAACACTAGCACTAACACTGGGCACACACCTTTCATTCCCTGAAGAATTTTATGCCCCACTCCAGATTTGTACATCTCACCTCGCAGCACTGCTTGCCTATGACCAGAAATGCATTAACTCATTTTCCACTAAACGAACATCCTGTATAGCCATGTAAGAGCAGATGGAAGATTGGGTGAAAGAAATAGAAGAAAAACACCTGGATGGCAAGCAGCTACTAATTATTAAGACCAGTATCATACACAGTGATAAATGTGCATACATTACTTTTCTAAGAAACACGGATGCCAGGAAAGGCAAAGTTGCTGGAAACTTCATAGCCAGCAGGATACAGGCCAAGCACCTTTTGATGTATCAGCCAGCACATTCATTTACAGTGAGTTTGACACTACACTGTTTGAATAAGCTCTTATGTCACAGACAAATATCCCATGTTTGTAGTATGAGGTAGCCTATAAAGAGAGATTTATTTGCTCTTCCAGTGAAAAATGACCAACTAAAGCCCATCATTCACCGTTTAAATGCCCACCAGCCAGTGACTAACAGCTAGCCCATTTGATCACAGAGTTGTAGCTTACTGATATGGAGTCATATTTCATGGCAGCTGTTGACTGAGAAATAGAAAGAAAATGCAAGGGCTCACAAGAGGGCCTTTGACAGTTGCTGCCATGAAATGTTTTCATTTGTCACTGTGACAGAGAACAATAAGATACTGGCTGAAAAGAGGGCATGAGGACACAGCTGTCTTCGGCTAAATTTCACTGAGCCTTGATACACAGACACATAAATACACTTGAGGTTATTTAAATTTTCCTGATTGTTCTCAATAACCTCATTAACCATTTATATTTTAGGCATAATATACAGCTAACCATGTATCACTGATGCTGCACTCATGCATCACAATAATGGATGTAGTCCCAATTTCATTAAAATCTGTCTAAATCTAAAGGATTAATTTTTTATCACTTTTCTTACTTCTTTTGGCTTGGAAAACAAAGTTTTCCATAATTTTTCTCTGGTTTTCTCTAGTATTCTGAGACATCTCCCAAGCTTCTTTTTCTAAATAAAACAGGAAAAAAAAAAAGGAAATTCAGTTTGCATTTCTAAAGAAACATCTTACCCATTTAAGTTTAACAATGCTTTTTTTCTACACCTGAAGTCATTCCTAATGCAATTTATTCACCAGATAATGCTTAAATCAACGAAATAATCGTGAAAGCACTAACCTTACCCAAATATAGTAAGCCTGTGGACTTAAATATTAAAAAAACAGCCCTGTTATCTCTTAAATATTTTTAGCATTATTCCGACAGCAGCATAATATTTATAAGCTGCCTTACATACTCCTTCCATTACACTTTACATTAGGCAAAACATACAGCTGTTGCAGCCCTTACATTTTCAGTAATACGTGCCACTGAAAAAGTAGGTCAAGGTATCAATAGTCAAGTGTTACTTCAGAGAAAATAAAGCGATTAATAAGCTAATCTTGTCCTTGCAAACAACAATATACTTAATTTCCATGAAGACAACAGCCAGTATCTGGTGTCATGTTGAGCAGCCCTACTTCTAGAAGAGCTTTTACCTCCTTTATTCTACCACTAAAAGCAAGTCCTTGCCTATCTCCTTACCTTTTCTTTTTTCCTTTTTAAACTTCTCCCCCCAAACAGGATACGATCCTGTTCTAAAAGTGATGATCATACCTTATAAACATCCATTGCTATGTCACTGGTCTTCTTGAAAGCTTAGAAACTGTTTTCTTTGTTTTCCTGACAAACATTCAAAAATCCTGTATATAAGCCTGGTAACAGTGGCCTAGGAAACAAAAACAGTCATATGCAGAGTCCCAAGGAAAAATGGAGGAAAGTCAACTGAAGTGCTTGTGATGACATGAAAGGGAAATGAATAAGACTAATGAGCAGGTTTTAAACATGCAATTAGAGTTTTGTTTAAAATGTTTGAGGAAATCTCAATTTTAAAAAAACTCAATTAAAAGGAAGTTGTCACTAACCTTTATAATTATAAAGGCACACAAACATCTGAGCCAATTAAGTACGCCCAAATAAGCCTAGGATTAACATTTGCCCTAATCTATAACATAGCTTGCAGACATGAAAGACAAAAAAAGTCAAACTGAAAAGCAGCCTGTTTAAGAGAGGTGGTTTGGAGGAGCTGAGGCTTCTTTCAGGTGGGGTTTTCTTTGGCAGGGCAGATCATCAGGGATTGTACGTGACCTGGCACACTGCAGCAGCTGTTACTAACACAGAATAACTGAACAGCAGGGGCTGCGAAGGCTGTTGGAGCAGCTACCTGAGCACGGCCATAGCCAGAGTGTGATGAACAGAGCTCAGACAGCAGTAGCTAGCAGAGCATGAGTGGCCAGTTACCTCTTGGTGAAAGAGATACCTTGGACAAAAGTTAGCGCCAGAGGAGATGGGATCTGACAACCACAAAGTTTTGAGTGGGAGCTTACCTGTAGATGAGCCATAGACAGGGATTTCAACTAACTGTAGACATGTTGGGAAAAGAAGGTTTATTCATTACTCATTAGCCTGTTTATCTTACTGCTAAATTTATTGAAAGGAAAAAAGCTAAGACCTCTCTCAAGCTATTTGATTTCGCTCTTGGAGGCGTTGATGAGGGAAGATTATCTCACCAGTATCTCACAATGTTTCAGCTTTCCCAGGATGCTGAGTGGGAGTGCAAAATGGTGTTTATTAGAGACCTCCAAAATCTGTATCTAACCCTTGCTGTTCCCAGTTAAGTCTTGGCAGATGGGTAATACAAAGAAACTCCCTAAGATGGTAATGTTCCTGAGCCTACAGCTCTGTCTTTATTGAAGTACTGCATAAGATGTAAATTGTCATTTGCCCCAGGACAGAAATACTGTGGATAGAAAAGACACTGAGTAGAGCATACTGTTAGGGTACAATCTCTGCTGTCCTGCGTGTCAGTACTTCCAGAAAACCTTGCCCATCTAGTCATGGTCCCAACTTCTACTTCAAGCCAAAAAATAATGAAATCTCACTTTTGGTATAAGATTAAACATTGTTCTTAATCAAGAATATGATATCTGAAAAGATCACAGATGTCAAAATATCTTATTAATAATACTTTGCTCTTTATAAGTTCTTCTCCTGAATTCACCCAGCAGACTTAAGGTCTTACTCCCCTACGGGAAATCTTCTCGAGAAATGGAGGAACCAGATGCTCTCTCCAAGGTCTTACTCCCCTACGGGAAATCTTCTCGAGAAATGGAGGAACCAGATGCTCTCTCCACAGAGCTGATCCACAGAATGGTCAACATACAAGTGCCTAAATTGTTGCGTGTCACTGGCCTAAAATACTTTTCAAATTGTCATCGTTACCCTGCCAGTGAAAAATGTGAATTTCTGTCTCTTCATACACTTGCACTACATGTTCCCGTTTACTCAAATGATTCTACTGTCTGTCTCCTGTGCCTGTCTCTCCCACATTTTCATCAAAAACTCTTTTGCTCTGCACTCTGCGTTTCCTTGGGTCATTCACTGTATTAGAGTAGCTTTCCATTCCAAATGGAGAGAATATGGGGAATAATTCCTTCATTTCAATAAACACTTCAGAGAAAGCCATTTTAGAATATCAAATTGCTCCCAGAGGCACAGACCACTTTTCCTTCAAATAAAATCTGGTTTAGTAAAGGGACTGGAATTATCTTTAATAACTTTATTTATCAGCTAATATACAGAAAAAAGAAAAAAAAAGAAATATAAAAATGTATGTGATCAACTAAATATCTCTGTATCTTGATTTTCACTTATCTTACCTTCATAAAGAAACTGGGCTTGGTGCCAACCTTACTATGTGAAATTACTTTTCTTCACATTCAGCAAAAGCTCTCTTGATACAGAGTCCCAGAAGAATATAATATGAATTCAGCCCTCCTCAGCCAAGTTACTCACAACCTGCAGGCATTTTCTTTTAAATAGTGTCAAAATCCAATAACTGTAATAAAAGTTGTAAATTCCCAGTACAAACTAATGTGAAGTTTAAAACACGCACACACAAAACCAGCCAACAATGCTAAAGTGCAAGTTCTTGTTCCATTACCCGGAGTCTGTGATTAGTCAACACCTTCATGTGAACATAGTGCTTTTCTCAGTTATGGTTACGCTATCAAAAGCACAGATAATTCTTTGAGATTTCTCATCCTCAGGTTAAACGCAGGCAGCTCTCAACAGAGAATGGCTACCTGCCTTACTGAATTATCAACAGTGGGAAAAAAAGCCAAATTCAAAACAGTCAGAGGGCTTTGTGCTGCTAAAGCGACCGAACAAAACTGCTTAAATCTACTGAACAGCTGATGGCCTGATTCAGAAGCTGCAGTCCTCGGGAGCAGCTTGAACTGCAAGCCATTGCCTTGTTGGTCAAGGGCCTACCTATGCCAGCAAGGACTAATCCTGTGTTTCCCAGTGTCAAAGCACTGCAGGCTCTGGTGGCTCTCTAGCACCAAGAATGCTGGGGGCTCCCCTGGGTGGGTCATGGCAGGGCTGGCAGCCAGGATTATAATCCCACTGGGATGTTTTAAATGCTGACAGATCAGCAATGCTCCCCTAGTTTCCCTCCAGCTTCCTAGAAAGCGAAACTTTAACAACATTTACTGGAAAAATTATAAGGTAGTAATCTACTCTTTGCATTACAGAGTCATAGAAAATACTTAAAATGTCCCACTGAAAAGTACGACTTCAAAAGAGATTCAAGATCTTCTGTTCTGCAGAAGCTGGTTATTTGGATCACAGTGGCAGTTAATGCTGTCTCAGCACCAAACCACATACTTGGCAGCTTCTGTCTGAGACCAGGCAAGAGTGAATTTTCTTGCTATTAATACACCATACTTCAAATTTCTCAAAATTTTCCCTTAGAAAATTAAGCAATAGTCATTACCCACCTACAGTTGCCTGCCTTCAGTTTATACTCTTGCTTTGTGTACTATTTTAAAAATTTTTCTTATTATTGGCATCATTGTCAGTGATGGTAAAAAAAAAATTCAGGCAAGTATGTCATCCTCAGAAATTAACTACATAGATGTAAGAAGTGGTCATCCAGCTGACAGTAAATTAAAACTGCTTCACTAGACTTAGCTCTGTAACATAATATTTATCCAATCACTGTGCTCTTTGTGTTGGCTGTGTGTTCCAAAACACTCACCTCTGCATGTGAATAAAAACAAGACTTTCACAGAAGACACCTTTGAATAGCAAAACTGAAAAGGTAATATAACTGTAAGGAATAGTGCAAAGCACAGTGTTTTTCCCCAAATATTTATTGATAGCTACATAATTTAAAAATATTTATTACTGACCCTGATTTCTTTTACATTTACAGACAGTCCATTAGACAATGACAACATTTTTATTATTTTTTACTCTAATGTTTGGGTTTCATTTTAAAATACGTGTGTCTCATTTTTAGTGTTACATGAGAAGTGCAAAGTGTCAGTATGTCATTTTTAAAAGGTCTGCTAAACCTGTACTCCGTTCTTTTGAGAAATGAAAGATTTTTGCTTAAACCTCAGCTAAAGCTACTTTTCTTCTGCCCTAGTGCGTAGCAGTAATGTAAGAGGATAATCTCTGTCACAGGCAAAAGGATGACACTCTTAATACTGACAGAAGTACTTTTCTTTAGCTTCAACTACACAACCAAATGACAGAGGCCAAATTTCTTAACTTCTGATTCAAAGATAGGATATTCAGAGCAGTCAGCCGAGGTGTTCCGGATGTGTGAACATGCACCTGTGTTACGAACAAAAATGTTAAATCAGAGGCTTAATGTTTGTAGAGGGATTTCATTCACTTAGGTTAGCTTGTTGAACAAGATACTTGTAAGCTCTGAGGTTAATAAATCTTGAAACGGAGCTCTACATGACTCTATAGAAAATACTGTGCTTGTTACAGCTGTGTAAGCAATTTCTTTAATACATAGTATGCTTTTCATTTTAGTATGTTTTATTACTACTGAACGAAGATGCTCTTTCATTATTGTTGGTTGCGCTTTCCGGTTGCAACCGATTATACGTCTATCCATTTGAAGTGATGGCATAGCTCTCAGAGCCACACGAGCCTCTATAACATTATTTCTAAATCTGCATAGCCCAAATGTTATGTCCAAAAGCTGAAAAGCTCCTCAGGGAGTTAGTCAATAGGACCCCTGGGAAACTGCACTCAGGGACAAGGGAGCAGAACAGAGCTGGCAGTTCGTTAAGGATGCTTTCCATAGAGCGCAGGAGCTCTCAGTCCCCGGGTGTAAGACATCAGGCAAGGAAGGCAAGAGACCACCATGGCTGAGTTGACACCTGCTGGTCAGACTAAAGGGCAAGAAGGAAATGCACAGGCAGTGGAAGCAGGGACAGGCATCCGGGGAAGAGTATAGGAATGCTGCCCGGTTGTTTAGGGAAGGGGTCAGGAAGGCCAAGGTGCAGATGGAGCTGAACATGGCAAGGGATGCAAAGAATAAGAAGGGCTTCTACAAGTATGTCAGCCAGAAAAAGAAAGTCATAGAAAGCATACACCCCTGAACGAGCAAGACTGGCAAAAGTTACAATGGACCAGGAGAAGGCTGAGGTACTCAGTAATTTTTTTTGCCTCAGTCTTCCCTGGCAACGTCTCTTCCCACTCCTCACGAGTGGATGGACCAGAAGGCAGGGACTGGGGGAGCAAAGTCTCTCCAACTGTAAGAGAAGATCAGGTTCATGACCACCTGAGGAACCTGAACATACAGAAGTCTATGGGACCTGATGAGATGCATCCCAGAGTCCTGAGGGAATTGGCTGAAGTCCTTGCCAAGCCAGTCTCCATTCTATTTGAAAACTCAAGGCAGTCAGATGAAGTCCCCGGTGACAGGAAAAATGGAAACATTGCACCCATTTTTAAAAAGGGTACAAAGGAGGACCCTGGGAACTACTGACCTGTCAGCCTCACCTCTGTGCTTGGGAATATCAAGGAACAGATTCTCCTAGAAGCTATGCTAAGGCCTGTGGAGGACGGGGAGGTGATTTGAGACAGCCAGCACGGCTTCACCAAGGGCAAGTCCTGCCTGACCAACCTAGCAGCCTTCTGTGATGGTGTGACTACATCAGTGGACAAGGGAAGAGCTACAATGTCGTCTATCTGGGTTTCTGTAAGGCCTTTGACATGGTCCCCCACAACATCCTTCTCTCCAAATTGGATAAACGTGGATTTGATCGGTGGACTGTTCGGTGGATGAGGAATTGTTTGGATGGATGCATCCAGAGGGTAGTAGTCAACGGCTCAATGTCCAGGTGGGGATCAGTGACAAGCAATGTCCCTCAGAGGTCCACACTGGGACCAGTACTGGTTAATATCTTGGCCAATGACAAAGACAGTGGGATCAAGTGCACCCTCAGCAAGTTTGGAGATGACGCCAAGCTGAGTGATGCAGTTGACATGCCTGAGGGATGGGAAGCCGTCCAGAGGGACCTGGACAAGCTTGAGAAGTGGGCCTCTGTGAACCTCAGGAGGTTCAAGGAGGCCAAGTGCAAGGTCTTGCATCTGGGTCGGGGCAACCCCCAATATCAATACAGGCTGGAGGATGAAGGGATTGAGACCAGCCCTGCCAAGAAGGACTTGGGGTTACTGGTGGATGAAAAGCTTGACACAAGCCAACAGTGTGCGTTCACAACCCAGAAGGCCAGCCATATCCTGGGCTGCATCAAAAGCAGCATGGCCAACAGGTCAAGGGAGGGGATTCTGCCCCTGTACTCTGCTCTACTGAGACACCACTGGAAGTCCTGCATCCGGCTCTGGAGCCCTCAGTATAAGACATGGAGCTACTGTAGTGGGTCCAGAGGAGGGCTGGAACACCTCAGGAAAGGCTGACAGAGTTGGGGTTGTTTGGTCTGGAGAAGAGAAGACTGCAGGGAGACCTTCTGGCAGCCTTTCAGTACCTAAATGGGGCCTATAGGAAAGAGGCTTGTTGCAATAAGACAAGGGGTAATGGTTTTAAACCTAAAAGAGAATAGATTTAGGCTGGATATAAGGAGGACATTTTTTACAACGAGGGTGGTGAAACACTGGAACAAGGTGCCCAGAGAGGTGGTAGATGTCACATCCCCGGAAACATTTAAGGTCAGGTTGGACAGGTCTCTGAGCAACCTGATCTAGTTGAAGCTGCCCTTGCTCATTGCAGAGGGCGTTAGTCTAGGCGACCTTTACAGGTCCCATCCAACCCAAATTATTCTATGAAATTATCAAAAATTCAGCCACCATCCTCTTCTAGGGTAATGATAGCAGCCACTGGTGAGACTCCAGCACATACCCCCTCATTTAACACCTCATTCTTGATGCAGTAATCCTGCAAAATACTCTCGCTCCCCTCTTTCAGAATCTCTACCGTTTAATTATGTCTGTCCTAGAAGATAAACACATACCAACTGCTTTTACCCCAGTCATTCTGGTTTCTTCTTATTCTGCTGATGCTGAAAAGTGAAAAGATGAAACCTTGCAAAAGGCAAGTAAATATAGGCCAGCTCTGATGAAGTCAAATCATCAATATATGAGGAAAAGCATTAGGCTACCAAAGAGCAAAGTCAACTTGTGAGAACTGCTTCCTCCCACTCTGCCTTGATTTAAGGCGCATATAATCTCTGAGTTTCACTCCCATCCTTTACTTGCTTTTTGCTACATCAGAGTAATGTAAGCAAGACTAAGCCATTTTTTTTGCTGCTACTCCGATGAAGGCTTTTCTGTGATTAGTCTGTAAGACAGACTGCATGTTTTCACCAACCTTGTACTAAAAAGGAATGGATACAGCTATTTCCCATCTTTTTAACATAACCACTCACGTAGCCACTCACATACATGGCACCTAATCAGCCACTGCATTTGATACTCAATCACAGCACTAATCACCAGCTTTTTAAAATCCCTATCTCAGTCCTAATTTAATAATTAGTGATGCTCATGATAGATTAATGCATGTTATAAAGAGTGAGTAATGTAACTATCCCAAACCTTCCCTTCCTCCTTGTGGCAATTGAGGCTGTCATTACAAATAAACACCCACCATCTGTATCAACGTTCAGCAGCACAAACAGCAAGAGGCATATGTCAGCAGCATCTGATTTTCGATACTGCACATGCAATTACTCACTTTGTTTTACTTGCATCTAAGCCTTTAAATTTGCAAACTTGCCTTTTACACTGTGCATTCATTGCCTTTTGCTGTCACTTCAGCCTTGTTTGGTAACCCTCAGCACTAGATAATTGATTACTCTCTTCACTATCTCTTTGTGCAAAGAGTTATACTAAATCGAAACTGCCACCTTTAAATTATTGTGCAGCCTTCACACTTAGGTATTAGCAGTACCTTAACGTGCTATCTACAATCTGTACTATAAAGTTTATTGTTTTAATTAAAATGTTCTCTGTGCTCTCTAAAGGAGACGATCCTTGCTTTCTCCTTGCTGCTCACTTATGAGTCATAAAAACTTTCTAATTAACCCATATGAATTTGGGAATGAATTCATATAATTTCACTTTCTCTGTGTTACAGTGACTTCATGTATGTACAGGCATGCAGATGGATACATTTCACCAGTGAAGCATATTTAGTGGAATATGCTGTAGTTTACTCTTGCAGATGGGGCACTGACAGAATGTGTCAGCAATATGTGCTGGCATTACAGTGACCGTAATAATTTTTCATCCTGTCTTTTGTCTGGTGCTAAGATTTGTCCTGCTCTTCCAAGAGCTCACTGGCTGACCAAGCTGAGTGAAGAAAAAAAGGTGGGAATAGAATTTAGAAGGAATGCTAATAGTAGTCAGGATTATTTACTACCCAAATAAGAACCAAGTACCAAACTGTCTGATGTAACCTTAGTAGAGGAAGGAAATACCTTTCATCATTGAGGAATTGTATCTCACTTTCTAAAATGACTGATGAAAACTCTAACCAGTTGTTCACATGGATGTTTGGCTATCCAGCCTAAAAATGAAAGAGAGATTACACATTTGTTGTAGGCTAAGAGTCCATCTGTAGTGGTGAGTCCGTCATGATTAACCACGTATGCTTACTGCCAACTGCTGCTGTTTACCAAAGAACTTGAGCAGCGAAGATCCAAAGCTGACCAGTCCAAATCCTTGCATCCCATGATTTTAAAAGTTAAGGTCGTAAATATTAGCATAATGCAAAGATACTTGCCACAAGTTTTTTCTCCAGAAGATATGAAATGCATACATATAAGAGCCTTAGCTAACGTATGCATTTTAGTCTGCCTGCTATTCCTTACCTATTTTTAAGCACTGTGTCTTGTTCCACTCACTACCTTTCCAATAGCACATTGTACCAGAGCCCCAAGAAAGCACCTGAACATCAAGTCTTATAAAATCTATTCAGGTGTTTCCTCAACATGAACACAAAGCTTCACCACTGTAAAGAACGTAGTTTTAAGTTTAGAGGACACATCATTAGATCCTTCATTGAGAAATATTTCCTTTACAGATAGCTTGCTTTGTTGTGACTCGCTCCCAGCAAGACTTTAAAAACTAAAACTAAGCTACTGCTGAACATAGTGAACCATTTATGCCACTAGATAATTGTCGCAAATGAAAGAGACAAAAACTCTGTAGAAAGATGGACATGTATTTCATTTTAGAGGTAGCATTTTAGTTTCACTAAGGACCTATCAGTCAATCAAGTTTGGCATTTTTGGGTGTCTGAGGTTTTTTTTAAATGGAAGGAACTCCCATATCAAAGTTATAGTACTTCATAGTTGACTGAAATACAGAGTCTAAAACATTTAAACTTTTGAAGAAAAATTTGAAAATTGATAATTGAAATTCTGCTAGGTCCTGCTATCCAGTTGCATGTACTAGGATCTAGCCACATTAAACAAGCCCCTGACTCATTCATTAATACAATCTCAAAATATTATCTTTTCTGTGGTCTAATACCAAGTACATGTTTCACTGAAGAAACAACAATACTTACAATCACTGAATGTTTACATTTTTTTCATTTTTAAAAAATTTCTACAGTTTTTGTACTTTTCACCACTGAGCATGTGGCTCCTGCTACAATTAAGGACAAATTCATTAGTGAATAAACATACATAGAAAATTTTTAAACTTACTTTTGTTTAAAATATTTCTCAAAACAACTGAATTAATTTGCAGTTTTACAAGCAAAATAAAACTAAGCTATTGTCTTCTAAATGAAGGAGGATAAAAGCAAGCATTAAATCCAAATTATCAAGATTTTATCTTGAGTTTATGAGCATACATTTAGAGATGCAGAAACTAACATTTCCAGAATTGCTAGTGTTCATCTGTGCTTCTTTGCTGCCTGCCCTTCCCAAGCTGACTTCCACTTCCAGCTGCAAGGCTGAGCGGTTGTGGGACTCAGCCGCACCATTTTGTGAGATGCCTCAGAAAATTCGCCGCTATTTTGGGTCTCCCTTGGCACCCCAGCCTGGCTGCAAGGGAAGGTTTTCTGCCACCTGATCGTCCATGGCTGGCTAGCAACTGGGGAACCACTGACCAGACAAGAACTGTCACAAACTTCAAGGAGATGAGACCCACCAGATGCAGCTAAGAGACCACACATTAGAAACCTGCGTGTACCAAGGTGATTGGTGGAAAAGCGATGGGTACAAAATGATTGATGTAAACTGACCACAGCCGATTGCCTCAAGTGGATATAAAAGGACCCTCTGAGAGACTGTGGGTGTGCACCCACCACCAACTGCTGAGGACCATCAGCAAAGGACCCACAGGACGCTGCGGAATCCAGGGTGGTGACTATACCTCTTTCCTTTCCCAGTGCTAACCTATCTCTTTCTCTCTCTCCTCTCTTTCCTCTTTGTTTCCTTTCTTCCTCTTCTTCGCACCATTTTTGTTAGACCCTTACTTCTATAGCCATAGTAAATAAACTCGTGAGGTTGGTTGGTTACCATTATCATGCCTTGGTTGTGCTTTATCCAAGCTCAACGATTGCAAATCTAATTTATTTCCCATCGGGAAAATAAAGGAGAGAGTACTCCATCTGCAGGCAGGTAGAGCACCTTGTGGTGTTCTGTGGGCGGGCTCTGAGAGGAGCTGACAGCATTTTGGTTTTACAGGCGGGCTCTGCAAAGAGGCTGATGGCATTTTTGTTTTACAGACAGGCTCTGAGAGGGGCTGATGGCATTTTTTGGTTTCTGAGTTAATGTTGTATGACTGTGTGTGAATGAGACATACAAAAAAGTACGAAGCGAGTGCGGAGTTCTGATCTGCGGTTCTGCCCTCCTGCGAGGGAAGCAGCCAGAGATGAACAAAGCATAAGAAAGGTGTGAATGTTTATCTCTTAAATAATTATCACCTTGTTCTAAATATCAGATCCCGATAGCTCTCCAGTGAATGAACCTCCAGGATGAAAAGTCAGGCATGTAGGAATGAGAAATACACAGTGAGTTACTATCTGGGCCACTTCTGGTCTCAGTCCTTTGTCCGATGTCACAAAGAACCTCAAAAGTATGAGGGATATCTATCTTTGCATTTCTCAAATGCAGAACTGTTACCTTTACATATCTGTCCTTTCTTATTCCTACATTTCTTCGTCTTGCTCCAGACATGCTCTTTAGCTGTGACAACCAATAAGAACCACACACATCAGTCACCTCCATGACAGTATTCCAGTTTCTTCTCTAAAAACTGTCTGTCCTGAAGTGTAAACAAAATGAAGGATCTGAGTAAAAAGACTGTGTGATAACATAAATGCAAGGTCTATCACACACATACTCAAAGGGAAAAAATTCAAGTCCTTTGTGTGAAATATATCTTTTCTACATATTTATTTAGATTTATATATGTGTGTGTATACATATATATATGAGATCTCTTATTTTGAGGTTTTGCGACTACAAAACAATGGAACAAACTGGTAGTAAAGAGTTACTGAGTAACTCTGGTGTAATGTTAACAACGAGGACCTGAAACTTAGGATTCAAGGACTGACTACTGCACTCTATCACAACATAACAGTGGGAGTCACCACCATAGTGGTGGCTAAATACACAGCGCTGTTACCATGCTCAATCCAAAAGAGCTTTCTGACGCTTGCCTAGAATTCTTCCAATCCTGTGCAGAGGTCAATGTTTTCTGCGTATTTTATCATGACTTGGTAGAAAAAAAGGTAGAAAATGGAGAGCAGGACAAGCAGTAAAGAAATTATTGGCATTCGTATCACCCCAGATGTTTAAACTAAGCTTTTGGGTTTTGTCACTTGAACCTGCAGTCTTCTAAAAATTGTATTGTGTATGTAATCTGAAATATACAGGCACTTTTTTTTTAAAAAAAAAAAAAAAGGTTCATCAGCCTTTCAGTTCTTCCCCATGTTTAATAATTACACTAGTATAAACTCTGGAAAGCTATGAAGAACCTTCTCACAAAAAGTGAGGCGGCTGCTGCTGTTTAGATACCAGGCTGTTTTCTCAGTATTTGGAAGTAAGGAGCAGTCAGAAACTGACATCTTTTAAAAAGTGCTTCTGTCAAGTCATTTTTGCTCCCTTAAGAGCACTGAACTGTGCTGAAAAGGGATTCCAGCCCTCAAGAACAATGAGAGTGACTTTTAACAGTTATCTTCACAGAGACACTCAAAGGTGGAAAAGCAGTCAGTGATGTCATTGAACAACTTAGAGTACAAAAGACAATAGTACCAAAATTAAGAGCAAAAGCAATTTTAACCCCATAAGTAGAATCCTGCTCAAACCAAAGACTTTTTGACGAATAGAGTTGCTTGTTTTCTTCCTGTTGGTTCATCCCTCCTGCAGTTTCGGGTACCAAATCAGACTTGTATGTAATCAGTGCTGCCATGAAGTTAAATAAAATAGCACACTGTCATAACTTCAGAAATCACTTGACTGAAATTGCTAAACACACACACCCCTTATAGCTTGCACTCTTTTCCTAGTGTTATGCTTACCCTTCCCCTGCTTCTCTGTGTCTGAAAGTTGGACACTTCAGTCTGATGGGGGTTGGGGGGCTATGCCAACATGTCAGCATCTGGTGTACTTCACATGTAGTAACATCATTTTCACGACTTACACAAATATGATGACTTCTTCTTCAGCTAGAATCCACTTGGAGTCACTTCTACATGTTTGCTAAGAATTTTTTTACATCTTTTTCTTTACTGTTCAGAAATTACATGTTACAGTCATATTAACTACATTTTACATCCATAAGATGCTATTTCTTTGTTACCCTTCAAAGCCATTTTGTCCAGCTGCAGGTTTCATTTTAGCTCACCACTGGGTGAGTTGTTTGTAGCCATAAGCAGTGCCAGTCTATGCCCCATGTCTTATCATCACCTGTCTGTACTTCTCTACACTACCCTCAGTCTCCCCACTTCTTAAGGCCTCTGCTATCACGGCAGCCCTGCATATCTCTAAACTGTACTGTTATGCCAGTGATAAATGTCTCATGCTACACAGAATAACAACTTCTTACTATCTCTATAAGATTATGGTTGTACCATACAAAGATAAGGAAAGTAAAATAACTGGCCGTATTCACCTATGAAGTCAGAAGAAAAATTAACATTACAGCTAAATCAAGTCACAAACAAAGCTCCAGATAGGTCAAGACAAACTCAGAGCAAGCCTGACAGCTTCAGAGACAGCAAGCCTCAGCTCTGAGATCCTGTAAAAGCAAGAGCAAGCTTGTGTCCTGTGGTTAGCAAAGGCATCACTTCACTACTGAACTACAGGATATTACAGTACGTATGGTCCAAGTAGAACTAGAGTAACTTTTGCATGTGATACTATCATCTAATACCTCTGAGCAGGCCTGATTTCTAGAGTGTTTACTTTCTCCTGTACCCATGCCAAGGCTGCGCAAGCCAAATCTTGTCATTAAAAAAAAAAGTTTAATCTGTGTTTCAGTTTTACAGTAGATCTCCAAAAGATAAGGCCAAAAGATTACTGTCAAGTTTGGGAACCCTGTGAAGTGTTTATATCTTGCTTGTGGCTGGTAGTAGCAAGATATGGAGACAGGAACAAGTGCCTATATAAGCAGAATATTTTAAATCCAGCCCCATCAGAGCAACAATCCCTATCTTCAATCTCTTATTTCATTCCCCAAGTTTAAAGCTTTAAAACCAAGTACCAGCAGAGTTTAAAACTTCCTTTGACCTGGTGAACTAAGCCATCTTGCTATTATGATTCTATGAGGAACTACTTTAGTTGTGTCACATGCAACCAAAAGTAAACCATCACAACACGTGAAAACTAAACCCTTTCTAGATATTATCAACATCACAGTTCTGATTAAAATATTGTGGTTTGAAAAGACTGTAAAAAAATAGATCTGTATTCTGCCAGTATTCAGTTCCTAAACCAGAAGTCTTCAAGTGAGATGAATTACTTATTTACAGAGGGTCTAAATAATGCACCAGTAGGATGCAAAGTTGTTATTACCTAATCAATCTGAACAAAACTAGGTGATGAATTAATACAGCAACTTCATATTTTTCAAGGACAAGTGGAAATGAAGCAAAAGAATCAGCATTGGTTTGGAATTTATCAGTTTAGAGAACTTCTAGTCAAACTGCTTTCACATTCATCACGTATTTTAATCTTCCTTACCATTGTTGAAATGCATCTTTTTCAAGTACAATTAGGTTTAGCATTGTTTTGATCACAGAAATAGTTTTAAATAAAGGGAAAATAATTAATTCCCTTCTTCAGAAAACATCACTTGAAGGAATTTATTAAGCTTGCTATCAGTGTTAAATAACTGATAGGACATTTTTCTTCAGATAATTAAACATTTTGTTTGAACAAATAAAATAAGTCACATTAAGGAAGTAGAACACAAACTTTCTTAACTCAAGGCTTCACTTTCAAGTGTATTCCTATTGAGGATGACGTCCTCTGAATGAGTACTTCTACATCTTCAAATGTAGTTAAAAAATAGTTAAAGTTTCTGAATGACAATATTTTCTAAAGCCTTTTGGCTTTGGTTTCTTTGCTTCACCTCTTTTCCCTTTCTACAGTGCCCCACTGCAGCAGGACTTATGCAGGTGAGAGACAGCCATAAACATCACTGAAGTCTCTTACTTCACAGTCTGTGCAGGTTCTTCATTTTGCATAGTACCTCAACTTTCTTAAAAAACCTCCCATCTCTTTCACAAACAGTTTTCTTTCAGAATATAAAATACTTTTGCCAGACCATTTGATTAAACCAGTATCATGATTTGGCTATTATTGACACCCAAATAACTGAAATCCTGTCATTTCCCACTACTTTCACTTCCAGGGCCTCAGATACATCTGATTCGAAATCTGTCAGGCTGCCTACATTTCCCATTGCCCACTCATAAAGGGCATTTGGTTGGTTAGATGACTCTGATTGATTAGCATTTGGATTTAATTTTTCCTGTAGCCCAACCTATCTCAAGATTTCCAACGAAGAACAATTAGTTTCTGCATCCAAACTTCATCCCCACTATTTACTTCCTTCTAGTACTATTATTCATGTGCCAATGCATATGAACAGGGTACCTCTTCTCTACCTTTCATCCTAGCTCTGAAAGAACTCATACAATGGAGAAAATACTGTAACTTAGCCATTTATGTGCACTAGAAATCAACTGTATGCTCTTTGAAATGCCAAGATTTATTTAATTCACAGTTTGCTGAATCATTTCTGTGTCTGTCATCAGAACAGAGGAGCCTTCTCACTAGTTTAACTAGTTGAAACATTTGCTTAACCTATCACCTAATATCACTCAGCACACCCAAACTGTAATATGCTCAGCACTAGGTTAACATCTTAAATCATTTGTCAGAGTTAGAACTCTACTTTTTTAACAGCATGATCTACAGGGAACTTTATTCATTATGCTATTTTGATGAAGAGCCACAAACTAATAGAAAAGATTTCCTGAATTTATCAAGTGAAATTTCTCCAATGTTTCCTCTAGCTTGGAAATTAGTTTTTTACATATATCAGTCAATGGCAAAAAGGTTTTCTTTCAATTGTGAGCATCTCTAGCATTTTGATTTCTTTGTATCAAATGCTGATGTTCTAGAGACCACCACCAGCAAACCTCTTCTGTGGCCAGTAATGTATCAGACATCAGAAGAGCATCATGACACTATGATTCACCTTTAAATAAATATCACTTCAGCTTCATTGTAGGTTTCTGAATTAGCAATTCTGCAGTGAATATTAATTACTTATGAGTATCATGTAAATAGTAGATATCTTACCTGCTTATAATAACATTTTTCATCAAATGTCCCCAGGAGTTCTTCAAGATTTTGAGACTCAAGCAAAGGAAAGATGAAAAGACAGACAAATGCAGACATCTCTGTGTGTTAGGTGCACTAGCAATCATGGATTTTTTTAAAATAATTTTTTTTAAATAATTTTAAATAAAGAACTTTTTTAATAAATAGTATAACACCTTACCTGGCAAAACTGTAGCCACTATGAATTTGCCCAAGGGTCTAGGTATACTGAATGACGACTCAGAAGATCTGGGTTCACTCACTACCTTCATCATGCTTTTACTGCAGAGACATAAGGATGTCATCTTCTGTGTTCCTTTGTTTCTTACTGTATTTCATACTAATGCTTTATTATTTCACATAGGTTTTGCAAGAATAAAGACAGTGACCAACAAGAAGCTTGTACTGTGGAAAGAAGCAGCGTTTAATACTTCACATGCTTTTTACATACTCTATGAGAGATCTAGAGAAGAAACGTCTGCTTCCTGAAATGTTGGCTCTTTTCCTATTGTCAAACTATTCACGCATGCACGTAATGTAACATTATCAGAAACTTGCAGGAGAGAGGAACTGCAACATCTAAGAAGGCTGAAGGAGTGCTATTTCCAGACTCTTGTCCTTGCACATTATGCCACAAACTCATTATATGATTTCATATTCTTCTGGCACAAGGTCTGTGTGTCTGTCAGCAGAGGATTATGGCTTGGAAGTCTACAGCACACTGCTAAGGAAGCTGAGTAAATGGAGTGATAGAGCTTTGCGTTCTCCTGCTGCTGGATAGGTTGAACACATAAAGATGTACAGCACGCTTTTTCCAGCAAGCTCCTCAGACTTTGATCACACATGTTCAACCTGTGATTATCAGCAAAGCAATTTCTTGAAGCTGTTAAGTACATAGTTCACTGAAGCAGGAGTTTTAAAAATACATTTTTTTTCACATATTAAAAACTGCAAGTTAAGAACCTGAAGAAATTTAAATAGATTAACTAGTAACCTGGTAATTTTTATCTTCACTCTGCTATTAGTCCTGGCTACAGGTCATAAGTACAGCTTTTTAACTGATGCCTAACCAGCACATCCGAACCTGAACTGAATTGGGACATCAGTTAACTTTTTAAGAGCACAGATTTGCAAATACTGCATGATAACACTGCCAGCAGCCCTCACACAGGAGAAGGACAACATCATCAGACACTGGGACCTGATACACATTCCCCTTTGTCCACAGTCCTGCTTCACTGTTGAGGCATACAGGCAGATCACGTCAGCCTAGGCACCACCATTTTGAATATTGCATTTTCCCTGTGACTAAGCAAGAAATATCCACATACAAGCTTCTGCCAGTCTGGCATCTAAAAAGTGAATATACTCACCACTATACACACACTTACTAAGATCTATGCTCTTTCCACAGAAGAAACTCAACCTACCAGCTAATGTTAAAATGTCATAGTCTGACAAATGTGTCACTCAGTAAGAAGCCACACACAACAAAAGTCTAAGCATAAAGTAATATAACCAGCACCCTTCAGGCAGTGATTTCTGTAGATAGTGTCTACTACTGGCAATTCCAGAAAGTAATTTTACAGAGATTCTACTGTTGGAAATTTAAAAGAAGCACTGCAGAAATAGAATAACAAATGTGGTCTTACTGAAAAGTTATTAAAAATAAAACAGATGGTTTGTCTAATGATGGAACTATGATAGACAGTGATCAACATAAAGCCATAAATAGTACTGATTGTCCTTTAATTCCACCATTTCAGATCAAGCCAATCAATATTAGGTGCTAGTCACAAAATTAACAACTTGCTCAGAAGTACATCTTCTAGAAAAGAGCGTATATTTACAGAGATTAAATATTACAGCTCACCATAAAGCAAATCCCAGTGTACTGATTTTGTCAAAAAGACATTGAATTTAAGCTTAGAGTCATATTTATTGCTGTACATTTCACTTTATACATTCAGATGCTACCTGAAAAACAACAAAGTTTACCTCAGAGATACATGGATAACTCTGTGTGATTGTTCTTGGCCAGGTCATGTATCTCTTAGCAAAACAAAAGAAAACTTGGCAAAAACAATCCTATAACTCATATTTTAAGATGCTTATGGAAACTGTACTTATGAGTATTAAGACTTTGCTATCTGTAAAAAATACTGCTTCTGAGCTGACCAGTAAGTTTACACAGATTTCAAATCCATACCTTCAGTAGAAACCTCAGTCTCTCGGTTTTGTTAAATGAAATGTATTCAGGTAGAATAGCAGATGACCTTATCTTCCTTCCTTCCTCTCCCTGCTTTGTCTAATATGTTGCCCTTAAATACTCATTGGACTGTTTTCCATCAATACAGGAACGTTTAAAGAATGAGTGAATCTCTAACCTGATAAAAAAAGTCATCAACTGACGAACATCACAGTTGTTACAGTTTTACAGGAAGTAAAGCGCAGTTCAGGACAATCTCATAACACTTTCACCAGCCTCTTCAGAAAAGAAGGGAAAGTAGTCTATTATCTGTCAAAGCTGTTATGATGCGTCATAGCAATGTAATTAACATCTCTGTCTACTGATGATATACTAGGGTAACTGTAGACAATCCCCTTTTCGTGTGCCAGAAAGCTGAATAGGATCCCAAGTAGCATACATCCAAAGACAGTCTCATTCTCTGTTCTTGCTACACAAAATTTCCTAACATTTCAATTCCCACTACCACACTTCAGGATAATGGGACACCTTCAAATAGCAGAACACACACGTCTCCAGAAGGTTTCAAATGGCTCCACAAATTGTTCGCAAAATAAGACACAAAAAAAATCTTACTACTTCTCTATAACGAAAAACACCACAGTGATATGATGGAAAACCTTTGCATGGGACATTGATCCTATAAAACTGTAGCCCCTCTGGATATCAGTGCAACTGTCACAATACAATTTACCAGCCAAAATATTTTTCTCCATCTTCCAGATGGTTGGGGATAGGAAGCAGCACTGGGGAGGGAGGTGTCCCTTAACTGCAAAGTAATATTATGAAAAGGATAAGTGGATAGGGAACAAACAGATATTTTCAATCATGTTCATTGTTGAAGTTTCAGAATGTTAACCTCCCATATTATCCCTACTCCTTACTAAACAAGTCTACATCACTTGTTATGAAAAGGAAATATTAATACTCCATAAGGACTCTGAATGGGAAAACATTTCTACTAAAAGCCATTGCGTATCCTTCAAGAAAGAATTCATGCTTCTTTGCAAAAAACTGCAATACCTTTTTCACACTGTTAAGCTTCCAAAAACTATGTATGTCTACGGGGAAAAATTCACCAGCTGTATTTCTCAAATATCCCAAAAGAATTGAAGGGAGGTAGAGAGGAATGTCATACGCTAACAGTTTCACTATTCAATGGTAAAGTGCAGCTTTACAACACTATCTCAGTGGGTATCTTTCCTCACACATTTCATTCCCCATGACATTTTAGGATGTAAAGAAAAAACTGTAACTCATCATCTTTATCAAAAAGAGTAAGTGTACACCTCTTCCCCTCAAAATGCACAAAGGGTTCACAGGGAAAATTTTTGAAAACATCAAGTGATCACCATCGTGCTTCTGATTCCTCAGGCACTGCTCCTGTCTGGTAAGTCCTCCTAACACAAACAGACAAAAATTTTATGGGAGACCGTGTAGTTTCAGTAGTAGATTCACAATATATACATTTTTCCCTGTCTCGTTTGCTATGTTTTAAAGATACAAGTTAAAATAAAGAGAATATCAACAAAATTCCAGAATGAGTTGAAATGAAAACCTCATTTGCTTACATCCCTGGCACTTGGGTCTATTTCTAGCCATTAGGAATAAGTGCAGCTTAGCTTAGAAAAGAGGATGTAGTAGTCCCACCTCCTTCCAAAAGCTGACTTTATCACATGACTTCTCTCCATGCTGCCACTTCTATGTTAAGTCATAGTCCTACTTCTGCAGTAGCACAATCATGAAAATATACCTTCACCTTGCTTCCATTACTAAAGTCCTCACAACACTACTTATTTGTCTTCTTCCAACCCTGAAGAGAGAGCAAAATAATAATCTTTTTCTTTTTTAGGTTAAACATTGTACTGACTTCAGTTATTGTAATTTCACCTCTGTAAAATCTAGGTAAAGGGAGCCTCAAGTGATACTAATTTCGAGAAAGACTTGCTATCAAGCATTAACCCTACCAACAAATTAGGAGTTCTCTGTGTTTAAGTTTAAAGATGGAGTTACTGAACTGATTTCATGATTGTACTGAATCTTCCACTCACTGCAGGAGGTCCTTTACTGTTCTGTCTCTTAACTCAAACGTCAAAAGTTCATTGATCAACTTAATTATAATCTATTTTTATCCAGAAGCTTTCTATCATTCACTAGCTTACCAGGAAACACCATCAGTGATGTCTCCAATCTCATTTGCAAGATGAGGATGCATCAGCAAGAAGACTGGATGTTTGTGAAACTGGAGTGACACTATTTATCTTCCCCTTAAAAGCTGCTTCTAATGATTTCTCCTTGCCAGTTTCTTTCCTCAATATGTCTTTCTATTTTCTTTTCAGAAGAGAAATTTTAAGGAAGACAAGACTTTCCACCAGTGTTCAGGTGATCTTAGAAATGTGTTCCTGTTGGGTGGACATGAATAGCCACAGCTGATAGAGGAGAAGCAGGAGTATAATCTCATCAGCAGGCAAAGACACAGTAAGTATGAACTAACTTGGAGCGAGTGAAGTCACATGTTATGATGTCTAGTGATGTTGTGGAAAAAAAAAAAAAAAGGAAAAATCTCTGTTCAGTCCTAACTCGGTAAATAGAGATATTGCTGACAAAAATAGTACTGAAGGTAACTCTGCCAAAGATAGCAGCCTCATGTGGCCAACAGATGAAACTACAAACCAGACGTATGAAGGCTGTTGTCCCAAATTCTCTATCTCAACCACAAGTGGAGACATTGCTGTGTAAAGCAAAAAAAACTTTGTCTTTGAGAATGGTATGCGAGTCTCCATTTTAATTATCAACACCCTGAATGAAGGCGCATAAACCCACCGTTATCACTGTCACCAGGACACTGCTATTTCCAAAGGGCAATCATTTGAGGTAACAGTGAAAGATTTATTGCTGACCTTACTTTAGCGTCCGTATTGTCAGTTCAGGATTCCTTTCATGGCTTGTGCATTTCTATTCTTTCCAAGTATTTTCTCAAGCACACTTTCATCAAGGCATGCTCATGTCATGACAGTGGTTTCAGTTTTTCTGTGTAATGCTGAGGTGTCTGCATAGTTAGTATACATGCACTTCTTTTCACAGTGTGGCCAATTATTCTGGCTATAACGCATGGAGAGGGTCTCTCTTCTGTCAAAATTTCAGTTAAGCTGTATCTTCATATATCTTCTAACTTTCTAAACAAATATCTGCCATTTATTGGTTTACAGGAGCTAGGAGCTATGTGTATTTATTGGGTCTATAAAGCTATAGCACATTTTTAAACCTGCTTCTAACAACACGTTCATTCACATGCATCATGATAATAGGCTTGTCCATATTACAGTGTCTCCCAAGCTTAGACCTCATTGAACAAAAACTATCAAAATATTGAAGTTATGTAGCAAACTATATCTCTCAAAAATCTAAAGGTCACACTGTAGCATTTTAATGAGCTTCTAAGCCCAAAGCAAACAGGAAACAATAAAGAGTGGCTATGGAGTATTCACAGTTTAATAACCATCCTCAGATGCCCATGATCTCAGTACAATGTGATCACTATATCGCCAGGAGTTCATTAGACGTTTGGCGCAGGATGGCATACTGGCAAGGCTGGCAGTGAGCATTTGTTTCATCTCCTTTGTTGGTACTCCATAACCCTGTTATTCCTAGTTGATCTTACACAGTCATTTCTATTGCAAAACTTTGACTTTGCGCAAACAGCTGAATTTTCACCCTGCTGTGTAACTAAAACAGCCTGGGCTATGAGCACTGTCTTCCCTGACATGCTTACCCTTCAAGCTTTACTTCCCACTCTGAGGTGCTACATTTTTATCGTATGTCCTCTCTTCAGAAATGGAGGTCTCCAGTAACTCAGAGGCAAATCTGTGTTTGCAGAAGCCTTCACTAAAATGAATACTGCAAGTGTGAACTCTTTCTGCTGACAGGAAATTCTTGGCGTCTCTGGACTTTCACTGGGCTGAAACTGTCCCTGTGCAGGAGTCAGAATTCAGCCACAGCAGCACTTGATGGTGCAAATCAGCTTCTCTCACCTCTGAGCTCCTTCATCTCTATGCTACACTCTGTCTTCGCTCCGTTAGGAATTTTCTTAAGGCAGTTTCTCTGTCAGCATGATATTCAAGATGACAAAATTCAGTTTCGTGCTCAAGCACATTCTAAGCTGCAAGGCTGTGGGATCTGACTTAGAAATTCAGCAGCCTATGAAGAAAACTTGTACAAAAAATAAGAAGCACAATACTTCTTTTTTGCTAGTTTGTAAGTTACATTCAGCATTTCCCAGAATGATAAAAAGGAAAGCATGTGGCCAAAAGCCAGTGGTTGAACACAACACAAAGAGGGAGAAGAGGATGTAACGTGCCAGCTTTTGCTGCTGATGCATTCTTCATTTCTCTTCCTCTCACACTTGTGAAAAAAACAACCCATTAACTGTTAAAAGTTTCATGACTCAACACACTTCCCAAAAGCTTGCTGTCAGGCATCTAAATGCCCTTTAGGTGAAAGTGCATCCATCTGAGTGCACCTGTGAGAACACAGACTGAGACAGGGTTCTTTTAGTCAAGTTCATTCAGCTACAGCAGGTAACAACCAGTCTGACTGTACAGAATTGATTAAAATAATTAAGGGATCACTGCTTCATTGCAGTAGAGATTTGAGAGTGATATGCTGAAGTCCACACTAAGTAGTAGCAAAGCTCAGGACACCACAATATCAAATATTGTTCAGTTATGCTTTGCCCCCTCCCCTTTTTTCCAATATGAAGGTTGTTACCTGATCACAATTAACCATGCCTTGTTTAGTTAATTATTTGAGATAATGCCATTGCTAGAGAAATTTAAACATTATAAGGATTTTTCTAACTCAGAAAGCTTTTTCAGAAATACCTACTCTAATCAAGCAGCAATTATGTTATTCCCCACTAACACCATGAGCATGTTGACCCAGCTAGTCATGTTCTGGCAACCACAAAGAGGAAAAACACATAGCAACAGTAACTACTGCATAGAAACAACAGCTGTGGAACAAAAGGAAAATCCACAGAAACATTTTAAATGCTCACACTTGGTCATTTCACTGCTTTGGGTTCTATCATTTCAGCAAAAAAAAGGCTCTAGAAAAAAAAAAAGAAACATTTCTGACTGAAACAATACATACGTTATTTGTATAAAAATGTTTAAAACATTATTTTTTTTAAAGCTTAGAAATTGTAAAGCCAGATAACAATAAATTGGGAAACTGGCTAGGATAGGTTGTCTGAAAGAAACAAAGAGGCACAGAGCTCTTTACTGGCTCCCAAATGAGACTACAAAACTGCAGCAAACACTTCAGGGTGACTAACTACCCAGAAACTAACTTTAGGGAATTTCACAGTAATACCAACACATGGGGAAGTACACTTGTAACTACTAAGGATCCCTTCCACTCTTCTTCCAATAAATTAATATCAGGATACAGGAATCATGGTGAAAAGCTATGCTTTGCTATAGAAATCTATAGCTGTTGCAAAAGGCTGTTCTTTTTTCTAGGCTTCTATGCTGATTGTTTTACCTCATTTCTCCACCTGCTTCATCTCTGTTAGTTATCTTTTTCCCTGTTCTCATACCTTAAACCTCTATGTTCCCCAATCAGCTCTTATCCCTTCCTTCTTCTGCTACTCCCACTTGGTTTTAACTGTACCCTGGATATTCATTATATTGTCCTCTACCTCTTCCATGTGCCAGCCTTAGCATTCCTCAGTCTTTTATTCTTCTCTTTCTTGATTTTCTCAGCTGCTCCCCACTCAGCTGGTAGCTTTGTCCTCCTGGATGTGGCCACGACACCCAATGAGGAAGCAGGACCCCAAGCAGATTTTTCTCACCCTGAAGGAGTAAAAAGAAGTCAATGTGGATAAAGTGTCTGTCTCCAGTCAGCATACTGGAAAAATCAGAGGAAAGTTGAAGACTAAAACATCTGTGAATGCTAATGACAGCCCTGACAACTCTCTGTACCACACATGTAAACCACAGTTTCATCCTCAACTGCAAATATTTGGCCAAGATATCAGCAACTGCAAAAATAGAATCCTGCTTGGAGTATCAAATAAATTTTGCTATCAGCTATGGCTTATGTGCCCCTTATAAGTGGAACCAGCTGGGAAGAAGGATGTTTAACTGCTGCATTGCTTTCTCAGGCAACGTCGTTCAGAGAATATCTATCAAGCCTAAGACTTGCTGCGCAGCTTGCATTCACTCAAACGACTAGTTTATACTCAAACATTACCCATGTCTTCTGTGATCAACTGCACTCCATTTCTGTATTTCCTTACAATGTGTTGGCATGGTGTGCAGTGCGTCTTAAGGAACTTGTATATCATCTTTTAAGAAAATACAACTTCCCTGCTGTGAATTGTGGGTTTTGGCATATACCATTTGAGACACTATGGCTTAAACCAACAGCCTTTTGCTTCTAGCTAGCGTCCATTCCAGATAACTGTTTTCGGAAGTACTGCACTAAATCTGTCTTTACATTTCTTAATGCCACTTTTCATTTTCTTTAGAAATAACTAAAGAATAATTCTATCTTGCAGGTTTTCTATAGTTAAGTTGCCAGTGTCTTTAATATTTCCTATCTTGCAGTAAAGTAGCATAATAATTTGCTTAAAGATAAGCTGAAACTCAGCTGTACAATACTGATTTGAAAACTATATATTCATTTATTGATTCAAATACCTGTCCCTTGATTAGAGACTATCCAAGACAGAGGGTGGACTTGTTTTTACGTATCCCCAGAAAATACAAGAACCATGCTTACATACAGTCTCACTGTAAATACTATCCATTTTCACACATATTATGATTAAGAACTTTCATTTTTAAAGTACACTTCAACACATACCTTTCAAGCACTCATTCAAGAGACGGTCATATCAAGGAGTTTGCCTTTTTTTCTTTTTTTTTTTTTTTTTTTAAGCAGCAGCCATAAAATCATTCAAAATGCTCCATGTTTCTTTTTTCAGCTGTTACAATGTTTCCTTTTGCCCTCTTGTATCCGATTGTCAATAAAGGGAAGTGAGAGAAACACAAAACTGACACTTTGCTTTGAAAACAAGATTTCATACTAAATATGCTGTATGCAAAACAATAATGTACCCAGACATTTTAAAAAACAATAACTTCAAGGACACCTTTCAGGCTAGTATCTTCAATGCAAGCAGGTTTTGATTTTTTTATTTTAAATTCTACTTTTTTTCTCCAGAAAGTTGTGTTGCATTCAAAAGTGGGTATACATGATTTTCTGACTATATTTTTTTCTTTTTTTTTTTTTTGGAGGTGGAGGGAGTGTCTATAAGAATTAAATTAACAAACTTTTATCATGCCAAGGAAGCAGTCTGCAATGTTAACACAGTTCTGCCAGAATTATCTAGCTTTAAAAAACTCTTTTACCCACAATTCAAAGAAATAGCAGCAGAGGCCAGAACTATTCTCTTAATTCACCTCAATAAATGCTTTAATGAGCAGAGATACACTTAGAACACAAACTCCAAGATTTTATTCTACTACTGTCATTTTCCATTATGACTGTTTAGCTAAAGCAGCAAAACAAATTTGAAGAGTTCAGGAATTCAGAACATGCACCATTTAAGACGTATTTTGCATACAAAAGTAATGTTGAACAAATTAAAGAAATCAAGGTTATCTAAAGCAAGTCAAAGCTTTACGACTCGTTATTGCTACCAGTTATCTTCAGCGAGGTTTTTCCTTCTTCTTCCAATGCCTACCTGCTGCAAATTTACCCACATGAGACCAAGCTGGGGTGTCTTTGACAGCACAAAAACCTTGAGAGATCATGGAAGGCTGCCCATCTCAAAAAAATAAAACACATTTTGTACGGGATGTCCCTCTGTTCATCATATTCCTGAAACTAAAACACACACAGCAACGAACCAAATTCATGAGTCCCTTCTTCACTGTAATATTGAGAAACTTCACTAGGTTGGTATGTCTGGTTTCAGTGACAACTATTTTGCTTGGGTACTCCTCCACCTTCCCTATAATTAACACTACCTCTGACGCCATGGTGTTTCTAAACATCGAAAGCTGAATGGACGTCACATAGCAATCATGCTACACCTGCAATCCGTTGTTCCTGTTTTCCATTAGTCAGCAAAATTGTTTTCAGACTTCTACAGTAACCCATAGAACATTTCTTATAGTATTAGGAATTTTTTCATATAGTGTTCCAAAGTTAACCATAGAAAGATATAGTAACTGCACTGTCACTGCTATTATTCCGGGTGCTTGCATCAACGCTAGATTTAAAAAACAATCCCTTGGTTGTATAATGAACAGCACCAAGATGATTTGAAATCTAATTCATACAGCAAAACCCTACCTTCAGCCACAAGAAACGCTGCTCTATACAGCATTTGAGAGACCTGCAAACAAAACTTTTAATTATTTTTATCGCTAACACACCTCTAAAACTCATGGAGACTAATTTGAAGGGGCCTGAAAATGTGAACACTTGATTTAGAGACTGCAGGATCCAGTGCTCAGAATGCAATATACTACATATAGCCACTTGATCTTATTTGTTAAGTTTAAAGCAGGAAGTAGCCACACACTAACGCCAAATATGAAAAGACAATTCATTCTATCAAAAGCTAACATAACATGAAAACATACCTCTTGATAGTGTATATTCCTGAACAAGCAGGCAAACACACAGTCACTTATGGTCGCTTTCAGGACATTTAAAAGCTATTTTTGGAAAATGGCACAGACTTTTTTTTTTATTTCCATATTGCTGTGCACACGAAAGCCATGAATTTATATGATTTCCTACTGTTCTTATGAGTTGCACTTCTCCACTTACTCAGTTGCAGCTTAGGACCTAGAAGTTTCCCCATTGTATTACTGACACTGAAGCTCACACCATTTTTACTCTCAGCAATTACATCACTAATTTTTCATAATATCTATGCTAAAAGTAAGCAATATAGTATTTTTATTAAAATAACTAACACACTCCTTTTCCCATGTTAAAAAGTTTAACTCATGATAAACTTATCAAAACAGAAAGCCAATATGTTTCTTTACTGAATTACCATCAAAGTAATCATTGCATCTTGTGTTTCTTCCATTTCTGGACAAATATTCCAGGTATGGGAAAGGTAAAAGACAACTTTTATTCTCTGTCCTATGTACATTAGTCCACTAATAACAAAGCTTATACGACCCATAGCTTTTAAATAGGTCAGTTCCCTCTAGCACAGCAGAATTTAAATATTGCGATAGTCTTGTGGAGCACTATCTTCAAGACTGTCTCTTCCAAAGTAAATTTAAAGCCTTAAATACCAGGAATTATCTGAAGGTAATAATAACTAAATTCAGTGCTTTACTTCTTCAGAGGATGCATCGTCATGAACATTTGCAGTAGCTTAACATTAAACAGCAGTTTCACAGATCATACGTAATATTGCATAGCCTTAGACGTGGCCAACTAATTTTTACTGGGACTTTTTCTTGAGCCTCAGAGGTCATTACTTCTTGCCTTATAGAATCAGACGTCTCCAACTCAACAAATTTCATCAGACACAGAGGATGAACTTTTCGGCCTCCTCAATAAGCCAATATATATGCTTCCCTGCTTAGACAGAGGCTGAATCAGTTCCATAAATAAATACAGAGATAAGCTCCACTTTCCACAAACAATTCCCTGAGCCACTTAACAATTGCTTCTACATGGATACCAAAGCGTCCCGTTTGAAAAAATAAAGCAAGGAAGCTATTAGAGAGAGTGTCATATACCAAATATTTCAAAATCTTAAAAAAACATACATTTCATATATTTAAAAATGTATGTATACTGAAACATATGCAATGATGCACCCTACATATGGATTGTATCAGTTACATTTTATAGCATATCATGTAGTAGAAGCTGCTTGTTCTTCAGGGGCAAGCTATGGCTGGTGCTATGGTAGTGCCAGGTAAAACTAATTTTGTGATGATTACAGAAAGGCTTTTCTGAACTGTTTGGTTCTGAACTGTTTGAGTAGCAAGGCAAGCCTTTGCAAACAGCCCTAAAAGTAGGCCAAAATGTTAAAAAGGCATTGGGAATTGAAGGCACAGTTCCGAGGAAGGCTGGTCTATCAGATAATATTTGTGAAGAAATAAAACTAAAACCCACTGTTGAGCCCAGCATTACCCAGAATGAAGCATGCCAGTGGAAGATGACATCTGAACAGCTGGCAAGCACAATTGCCTTGAGTGCAAAGGCAGATGCTATCTTCTGTGGCAGAAGCTAGTTGAAAGCCAGAGAAAATACAGAAAGTTTTATCAATTAGTGGAATAAAAAAAAAAGTAGATAGAATTTCTGTGTGTCTTTAGATGAAACCACGGAGCCTGATAACAGGAAATGGAAGAGAAAGTTATTCATGACAGACTGCACACCTCATGTCTGAGCAGACAGGGTATTTTGAAAAGTTCACGGAGTGATTACTTTTCTAACTCATAATCTTTCTCATTTACTGCCTGAAATGCAGCACATAGTACGTAGTCACTGTTCCCTAGACACACAGATGATACTTTCTATGTAGGGAAAGCAGCTTGACTATGAAATAAAACAGAGGTAATGGCACGGAAAGCACAATAACACTGGTTTTCCAGGTTAGGTTAACTTGAAGTAAAACAACAACCCAATACGCTTTAAAATTTCTGCTACATGCATGGTTTTAACTGTCACTTCCTTTTTTAATTCTCAGAAAAAAACTTTCTTCTGGACTACTTTGCTGACACCTAGTGAGCCTCAGGTCGAACAGCTTCCGGCCCACAAGCTCCTAGAAAAACAGAGGTGGTAACAGAGCAGCTGCTCTTTCACTCTACTTGCAGTTAAATATTTTACATGGCCATGTCTGTGATTCAGCAGAGTGCTGAATTGTATATCAATTCAGAGAACACTGTAATACCAACAAGACGTAAAAATGTAGAAAGATGGTAAAGAGGAGAAACGGAAAAGAAGCCCAATGAAAAGAAGTAATAGTCAAAGTATTTGTCACTCAACCTAAATACCTTTTACAAGTATAATTGACTCAAAGAAACTTGCCACTGGTTGTGAGTTCAGTCTTATCCTTTTTGTGCCTCACATATCTAACTGGAATATCTCAGTGCCTGTAACTTCCAGCTAATGATTCCTTTGTTGTTTGTTTTTATAAAATATAAACTGCAAGGCAAGTCCTTACTATTGTCTCAAAATTAAATCCAATCTAACCCTATCATTACAATAGTATAAACATGTCACTCTATCCCTGACTTAGTTTGGGAGAACAGCAATTTCACATGACTATCTCAGCTTCACTGATGTGGCTTCAATATTGCCTAGAAAACAGGCATCAGATGATACAGCATTTTCTGATGTCAAGAAATTCTGCAACTTACAATGGACACAAAGGTAACTTCAAAAAAATATCAACCTCCTGTTTCTTATAGAAATTGAACAACTGAACCTAAATGCTGACTACTTGAGATAACAATGATGAATAAGATCACAGTTTACTTCCCTGAAAAATGGCTCCAAGAGGTCACGATCATTACTGTGGCATAAAAAAAGGGAGAACACACACTGCTACCACCTGTGATGTAAGTTAGTCTCCTGAGAGCTGCTGGTCCGGAATTTTTACATTTGTTTCTGAATACATGGGTCAACTAACCAAAAACTTACAAAGAGCACAAATGTCTGGATGCTTAAAAACACCTATACAGAGCACGCTGTGCTGCTCTAAACTTTCGGTATAATGAATTTAGGGTAATTAAACTTAACTTCATAGATATAAAAGAAGCCATTGAAGCAAATGCTATGTAGTTCTCTATCATAAACATAACAGAGATGCTAAGGATTGCATAGGCTGAATACGACTACAAAACAGTACAGAATACACAATTCTGTTAGAAAATGTATTAGCTAGAGCCTACGGGGTGCATTTTTCTTACAGTGTTCATGACAGTAGATGTGCCTCTCTTCTCAGACACTGCTCAAGCTGTCCGCTGTGGCACCCAAACAGCCACTGCGACTTTCCTTCCTTGTCAGACTGTTATCTTGTCTTAGGCACTTCACCCAGTCAGAACTTAATCCTGCATTTAAATAGGAAGTTCAGTCTCTTTGTTTCTTTCTCCGAGGCACAACAATCAAAATAAATATTTCCAGCTAGAGAAGAGCGTGCACTTAAAAATGCTCTGGGATTATCCTCTTAACTCTCACATTCTGGCTGCTGAACCTCTAAGACTAAAAAGCAGATTATGTCCAAAACACTTCTATCTATAATGTGTATTTTATGCATGTAAGATTACCAGTTATCAGTGAAAGATAAAACTGTTCAGACAAAACATCAGCTTTTTATATAGTATTGCCTTGCAACTATATTAGGAATATTATATTTGAGCATTTAGATCTAGACCTTAATCAAAGCCTCAGTGTCTAAGCAGCTTTTTCAAAGTTGCAATTAACTGTCTATAAGTGCTATATACCCTTTTTGCTTAACTACATTTAAGAGAGATTAATTGAACTTATTGATTTATAGGTCAGACACTACTACACGTATATTTCACCTATATCCATGATAAATCTCAGACTCAAACTCTATTACACAACTCAATAAACAATAACCTTAAAGTTCCTAAGTGATTTTTCTGTTGCTAAATTTCAAATAAAATCTCTGTCATCAAAAGGCAAATTAAAACTTTCATTTTGTGCAAAAGAAAAATATTTTTATTAAAAGTATGCTTTTACTGTATACATATTTAGTATTTTTCATAACTCACTTGGTTTGGCCTGAGCTGCAAAAGATTATTGGTATTAGTTAATGAAAATAAGTGAACCATTTAACATGTCATTCTCTAAGATGTGTACTAATTGTAATTGATATATCCAAAATTATCACTTCTACATTTACCCTTTACAACGATAATTATGGGCTTTAAATAGTATAATCAAGGAAATAATACATTCCCACCGAAAAAAAAGAAAGTGAGAAGAGAAACAGACCAGGCAAGATCATTTTATGAAACAAGTTCAGGAGCAGAGCTGCTTTTATTTCAAAAGGTTTTACCCCTTAGTCTTAACCTTGTTTAGATGAATGGCAGAAACTGCTTTGTTCTCATTTTGCTTGTCTTGATCCCTCCTCAGGTCTCTGTTATCTCCACTTAATGCCAGGAAAAATTTCTTCTTGAGAAAAAGCATGAAGATGGTTTTTATCGACTGTCCCATTGCTGTAGCTTGGCTTGTAAAATCCACAAGGTGCAAGATAGAGTAGCATGCACCAAAGCCCTGAACTGCCTAAAAATAAAGACACTTATACTGTTTCTACGCTTTTCACTGCAATATACCAACAATTTAATCCTTGGGTTTTGCATATACAAACAATTTAATCCTTGGAACATACCTGATTTTCATATTCCCAATGCACCCACACTAGAAAAAGAAATAAAACCAGTCCGATTAAATTCACTGAGAACTGCATCCAAACACCAGACGCCTCCAGTTCCTCAACACAAACCGTTAAATGCTGCCACTTGCAGTGTAGCCATAGGCACTGTGAGTCCATCACGCAATCAAGCCTTCAAGACAATTTGGAACTGTAACAGAATTCTCAAAAATGTGATACAATAATTGAAAACACAATATATGCCTGAAATTTTCCTATCTAGTGTGGGAAAAGCAGAAGTACACATACATGTCTAACATCCAGCATCTGCGTAACATATTGCCAGTCTCAGTAACTGTTTTGTAGTTCAATACACAGGTGACATTAGGGACAAAGTAATGTATTTTTGTTTTATATCAAAAAAATAGATTAGTAAATTTACCAATTTTCATTACAATGCAGTCAACCAGCAATATCTTAACCAGACTAGAGAGGCGGGCACACTGCCTCTTCATACAGAATACATTTTTTGATTCATTTGAATAAATGCTTCTGGTAAAAGCACAACAGTACAAGAACTAGAATAGCAAGTCAGTTACCCTGTTGTATTTATAATATGTGCTCTTGTAATGCAGGCATAGTCAGGAACCAAGCATATGCCAACTCTTGTAAAAGAATTCTACCATAAATAAATCTACAGAGATACTGCAGAGAGTCGAGTGAAGGGCCATAAAGGTGATGAAGGAACTTGACCATCTCTCCCATAAGGTAAGTCTGGGCCAGCTGTGGGACTGTTCAGCCTGGAAAAGAGAAGGCTGAGAGGGGATCTTATTAATGTGTATAAATACCTAAAGGGAGGTTGCAAAGAAGATGGAGCCAGACACTTTTCAGTGGTGCCCAGGGACAGGCCCAGAGGGAATGGGCACAAACCAAAACACAGCAGTTCCCTCTGAACATCTGGAAACTACTGTGAGGATGACTGAGCACTGGCGCAGGTGCCCCAGAGCAGCTGTGGAGTCTCCTTCCTTGAAGAAATTCAAAAGCTACCTAGACACAGTCCTAAGCAGCCTGCTCTAGGTGACACAGCTTGAGCAGGAGGTCGGACCAGATGACCTCCAGAGGTCCCTGCCAACCTCAGCCTTTCTGTGATACCACAACTAACATCCCCAGTTACAAGTAAGAGACCTAGAGAGCATTTTCCCAAAAATAAAAATAATTCAACAAATAGAATATACAATAAAATATTGAGGTGATTCTGATCCATCCCAACTTTCTCACATGACCCTCCCTCTTCCCTTTTTCTCCAGTCTTTTTTTAATCTTCTCAAGCACAAGATCTCATCCAATACGTAGTGCAAAAGAGCATCCTATTCATGAAGTAGTATTCTGAGAAGATCTCAGACTCTGTATAAGACTTCATACACCAAACACAGGTTGGATATTTCCAGGGCCTGGTTTTCCGTCTGGCCGTTTTGGTACGAGACATGAAACCACTGCTCACCCAGTGAAATCAGCTAGCTCCTGTAGCATTATTATTAGCCTTTTGATTTTTTTTGAAGGGTAAAAAAGGAGGACACTCACTCAAACATACCTAGAAACAAAGCTCAACTCAGGATTAATTTTCTCACTTAGTGTGCAGAGATCAAGCATAATTTTTATCGTGCTGGCATAACACAGTGTAGCACTAATGCCAATTGATCAAATTTTTGCAATCCAAAGATCACCAATAAGGATTTCATTTCCATTATGTTCTATCGTATCTCCTCCTATTGTGAAAGTTCTGTTGTTATGCATAGATCACATAACTCTTAATTGGCTTCTCACTTTATCCAAACAACAAACATACTGAACTTCAAACATAACTCACCCGAGACATCTTTCTTTGGAAGGATAAAGAAAAACTTTCTCTTCCCTCAGAAAGTAAGGCTTACTGTGCAGAATTTGGAAAACAAAATGAAAAATGGAAAACATACTTCAAGTGTTCAGGTGTTTTGTTTTTTTTCTTTGCAACGGTTGATTCTTTGTTGGCTCACTTTTTTTCCAGAATGATAAAATATCTTCTAAATGCTTCAAATGAAAGCTGAAAAACTATTCTATGATATATATTTTTGATATTTATTATTATTCTATGTAGTACAGTCTACACAGCATAGAGTATATTTGAAAGATTAGGTCACTTATTTTAAAATATTCATAAAATTTATGAGGAATTTCAAAGGATTCTGATAAAGCTGTAACATCTCCACCTTATTCAAAAAGTTATTTTACCACTAATTTCTAAGAGAAATTTGTATATTTGTTTTCAAATATTCTCCAAAATCATGTATTTATCTTGCCAAATATCAGAAAGAAGGAATGCCTTCTGTAATCCTGCATTTCTCCAGACCCTCAAATTCATAGTGCTGCATACTTAATAACAGCACAATTGATATCTGGAAATGTTTTTCTTGAGTAATCCATTCAGTACCAATAGCAGAGCTAAACGCAGAGAAAGTACATCCAGTTCTATAATATGTCAGGGCTCGTTATTTTATTGATATTCCTTTCCATAGAAACATTTTAATACCCACTACTGCTATGAAGATGAACAAGAAACAGTGCATTTTTTCACCTGTTTGAAGCCATATGTCAGCAAGCAGCAAGGGCAGGTTGCTTGGAAAGGGAAGTGGAGCTGGGAGCCAAGAGTCACAGCAGGACAAGGCTCTCTCTGACAAGGGCACAGTCCCACAGCACCTGAATAACAAAGCAGAGCAGGTCCGTGACAGCAACCAAGGCCAGCTAACGTATCAATGACTACCAGATGATGTTGTAATAACAAGGCAGATCTGAGGTCACACCAGAAAGTTGAGTCAGCAAGGCAGGGCCTGATCTGATTAGGGTAACCAGTCTGCCACAAATCAGTGATTGCCAGGCAAGTCTGTAGTAATGAGGCAGGTCCAGTTTCAGCTGAACCAAGCTGTCCCCCAGCCCAGGCGGTGAAACCCCTAGGAGAGCAGGATTATGCACTCTGGCCCCTGACATGATACTGTATTTCAGTATTTGATACTGTATTTCAGATTGGGGACAATCTTTTTAGTAGAGACAGCAGTGACAGGACGAGGGGTAATGGTTTTAAACTAAAACAGGGTAGGTTTAGGCTGGATAGAAGGAAGAAATTCTTTACAATGAGGGTGGT
>Ga0065711_1000042_pt1 | contig 139521 bp, 94 predicted proteins | sample Hoacrofraction12_FD_59098 | JGI IMG/M metagenome (GOLD analysis project Ga0065711, IMG submission 59098) | Hoatzin crop microbial communities from Cojedes, Venezuela - Epithelial fraction 12 v2 (version 2) | ecosystem: Host-associated > Birds > Digestive system > Esophagus > Crop | place... | reverse complement strand
CTACCCTTTTTGAAAAGGGGCACAATGTTTCCCTTTTTCCAGTCACTGGGGACTTCCCCTGACTGCCATGACTTTTCAAATATCATGGAGTGGCTTGGCAACTACATCAGCCAGTTCCCTCAGGACTCTGGGATGCATCTCATCAGGTCCCAGGCAAGTCCTTCAGTCACTGGCCATCCTGGTGCTCCTCTACTGCGCTTGCTGTAGTTTGTCAATGTGTTTCTTGTACAGGGTCACCCATAACTAGATGTGGTTTCTAGACATGGTCTAATGAGTGCTGAGCTCTCTTAACTTGACCTACTGGCTGTGCTCCTGCTCCTGTAGCCCAGGATGCTGTTGGTCTTTGCTGCGGTTTCTTTCCTAAGGTCCCAGTTGACCCATGGTCCCAACAACTGCCAGCCCAAGAACTGAGCAGTGTGGCAGAGCTGCTCAGCTGGGACGCTGGGCTGTGCTTAGATGATCTCTTAAATAGGACCTGTCACTGTCCTTGGAAAATCTGAGCATTTCTCAGTGGCCAGGAGGAAAGAGGAGCACGGAGGAGCCCTGGGGTGAGACCTCTTCTCACTGTTAGTGATGTAGGCTCCCACAGGGAGAGGGACCGCGTCTGGACAGATAAGGCAATGAAATGAGTTCTGCAGAAAAGCACGAAGAGGTGTAGTGTTATAATTACCACCGTCTCACTTACTCATCCGTAAAGCAAGTTTTTACTCGCTGCTGTGCTCCTCATGGGGCTGCGACTGTTGATGGCCACAGAGAGCTGAGGTCCTGCAGTACCAGTGCAAAGCGTTGTTGAGCAAACTACGCTTGCTGTGCTAACTGCTCGGGAAGAAGCATGATTGCTGGGTAGCCATGTGTAGAGGAATTGTATGTATATATGGATGTATACCATATTGAAACAAAATGCTGCGGTTTCATTCTGGGCTGCCAACAGTTAGTGTGTGAGTTTCAAACCAGCAGCCTATATTCTTTAAGAACCAAGAGCCTTGGGAAAAGATCTGTTTTTATCCTATACTGATTTTAAAAATGCTGGTTTTTTTAGTGCAGTGAAATAAAAGAGAAAAAGGAGAAAGAAAAGACAGGAAGACCTGTACAGTCATTATAAAGGATTTCTGCTTTTCCATTCATCTTCTTTTCAGGAAATGAGACCGACTATATATGGGATAGGAATGAAACCACATATCACAAGCCGCTGTCGAGTTCGTGAAGTGAGCACATTGAAAAAGTAGTGAAAAATGTGTCCTTACTAGCGCCTTCCCAGCCCGTAGGAATCCTGGCTGTGGCTTACGATTGTAGTAGGGCGAAGATTTGCATTTTCTAGTTGGCGGTTTTCCTTTTTACTCTTCCACTTCCTACCAGCTAATTCGGTGCTGTGTTAATTGTGAATCTGGAATGCAAAGCAGCTCACCTGCTTGTTTTTCTCTCGTTTTCAGATTTTCTAGCTATGGAAGGTGTCCTGAGGAGCTGCAACATGCGCTGCTGCCCCTGGGATGGGATGCAGAACTGGGAGTGAGGAGGACCTGCAATGTGCTGCTGCGAGTTGCTTAGCAAGGAGAGAGGCTGCTGGCATGTCGTACGGTGCTGAAAGCCATTCTGCCCTTGACAGTAAAAATCCTTCTCCTTCTTGTGGTTTTTTCCAGGACAGCTGATGTTTCCTGTTAGAGATGCTTTGTATGCAAAGCAAGGTGGTACAACAACAAAAAAAAGTCCTGAAAGCAATCACACTGATAAACTCGGACCACCGGGGAATTCCTGCTTATCATTTTTTATCTTTTCTTTTTTCAGTTCTGTACAAGATACTTCTTTGCCTGCTCTTTCTTACAGTCTTCAGTTGTTGTCCTGCCAGACCTCTTGCGTATGAACTGCGGTGCTTCTTGCATTTCGCAGGGCTCCACGTCAGTCTAAGTGAACAAGAGGCAGTCGGTGCTGGGAACTGGGGTTAACAGTCTCTGCGTTTCAGCTTTGCCCTGCATTGCTCTGGTGCTTTCTGGTGTTCAAGAAAGACGTGAACCTCAGATTGCCATGTACCTGTAGTGATGGTTTACCTGAGAAGGTGAGCCCAGAAACCCTCAGGAAGCTGAGGAGAGGTGGGAAACAAGAAGAAGCCAGCAACAGTTTGTCTAGTAACTTAACCAGGAGCAGGATTTGACTCTCCTGAGGCACCTCGAGAGATGATGTATTCGACACTGTGCTAATGCAGCGGCATGAGTTGGTCACCTCCAGCAAAGCAAACTCACATCTGCCCAGCCTTTACCCTGCAGGTGTCACTGGGAGTGCAAGGAGCTGACCAGAGCCAAGCTTCTACCCTGCTGCCGGCAGCAGCAGCTCACTGATGCTGCGGGTTTTGGGGTTTAAAAAAAGACACGTAGAAGCAATGCAAGAAAAGGACATGTCAGAGCAAGAAAGAGCTGCATAACTGCAGCAAATATTCCCATGTGTGTCCAGAGATACCCACTGCAGCCCAGGTCTTGTTGAAGCACACTGTGGTTACTCTGGCCTTTGTGTGGGTAATGGTGATAGTCGCTGTGTGTGGTGTTGGGTTTTATGATTTTTTTTTTCTGAAATGTAAAATTAAAAGTCAAATTGGCACTGGTAGGGTAGCGAGGCTGGTGCGACTTTTATCTACCCTGAACCTGGGGACGAAGGAGGAGAGGAAAATGGCTTGACCAGTTTGGCAGCAGCGGGCTTAACGGTCCCGGAGTTCAAAGCAAAGGGCACAACAGTCAGATACCCAAACCCGCCTGGGCTTCGGCTGATAAGTCGCATTTCAAAGCAAAAGGCAATCCTGAAGGGGCCCTGTCAAAGCCTTGAATGCTGAATCTTCTTGAAAAGGGGATTTCATAAGGAGTAATATGAACAGAAATGGCTCTTTTGTGGTTTTATGCATTCCAGGCATGCCAGGACTGTTCCTGTCAAGGATGGGCAGTCTCTGGGGTTTTGGTTGGATTTTTTTTTTTGCAAAATATTTGCCACAAACTAGCATCTGAAATGGTGAAAAATAAATGAGAGTTGCAAAATCATTACAGTAGCAGTAATGGAAACTGTGAGGCTTATACTTAAACTGACTGTGGGGTTTCACCCCATCGTCAGCGCTGCTGTGCTGTTGGGATCGCTACTTTTGCCCGCTATGACTGCTTCAGGATGGATGATTTAAAAGCAGAGCTTTAACTGTTGGTTACCCAGAACCTCAAAATAACAGTGCTTTAGGCTTTTTTGAGAAGCTGTGCCTTTTCAGCTGCACCACTGTTAAGTATGATTCCCTTCAGTGTCAGTGCAGTTATGTGGACATACAGCATCTTTACGTTGTGCCAGCAGCATTCATTTCTGCAGAGCTGTGGGTGCAGAAATGGGATGCAGCTACCCCTGCTTCAAGTGCACTTATGTTGGTTTTAAGCAGGCTTCTCCAGTTTGGATTGCATCTGTCCAATTCAACACAAGCAGGATTGTCCTGGTTTTGGTTTAAACAGGATCTATGACAAGAATTTTAACTGATGTAAGAGCTTCCACACACAAAATGATGGTGCCTTCAACCTTAAAGAGCGCCTTAACTGTGCCTGAAAACAGTCTGAAGTTTCACGTGCAGTAAAGCACTAGATGGGTTATGTAGACCTGGCCTGTTAGGTGGGTGTTTAATTCGTAAGCCTCCATGTCCTGTTCCTCTAAATGTGTGTGCTGCTCCCGTTGCAGTAGTCCTCTGTGTGGGTAGCAGGAGCTCACAGGTGGCTAAGACCATGGTCAGAGGTGTTACTGCCATCACCTCGCTAGCTTGGGTGCCACAAGGAGTATGGCTATAAGAGCACGTAATGAAGTGCAGACCTCAGATCCGCCCGAGACACCCTGCACAAGCACTCATCACTTTTTTTGGCAGCACCGCACTGCCCGCAGCCAACTCAGCATCTCCGCAAGCTGGAGCTGTGCCTTTACCTGCTCTGCTGATGGGACTGATCCCTCTGCAGGGGTGCAGAGAACTGAGCCAGGCTCATCCCCGCAGAGGCTGAGCCATGGGGCCGTGGATACCTGCCCCAAGAATCTGCTTTTCAGCCTGGGTTTGTCCATCGCACGAGTGCAGGCAGAAGCTGAGGTGCAGAGGGCGAGAAAGCGTCTCTTTGAAAGTGGCAATAAAAGAGACACTGTTGAAATGAACCTTCTGGCTTGGTGTTATTAAACGTGAATATTTAGTGATGAACATGAGCGGGAGTGGATTTAGGACATGATGTCTGAAACCCTTCCCACTGTCCCAACACAGTCTGATGTTACAGAGAAATCTCAAGGCTGTTTCCTGGGCTGTGGCAGGTCTGTGGGTGGAGGAACTTTAATCATCGCTGGGGTTGTCATCAAGTGCTGCCCTTGCAGAACACGAGGAAGGAAGATCTTGTGTTAATTTGGTGCTCAACGTAAATATTTTTCACCTGAGAGGAGTCTGGTCTTGAAGCCTTCTGGGCTGCTTGCCATTTTGCATTTGTTTCCTTCAAAAATAACAAAAAAGAGTTTTCTTTACCCCATCAATGCTTCCAACCACAGAAATTTGGAAACAAAAAGCTGGAAGGTGTAGTCAGCAGTGAGCTGTGTTTTTACTGGGCATATCTTGCAGAGGATGATTTTGAAGTGGATGGTGCTCAGGCCATTTAAGGTCTTTGCTGTGGAAGTATTTATCGCTGTGAAACTGTAGCAAGCTTTACAAGCAGCAGAAAAAAACTACTTTTGTAACCAAATAGATGTGTTTTCCTTACAAGTCGCACAGATAGGTGTATGTTTGGAAGGTTTTTGTTTGAAACCAAAATAACTTTTCCGTTCTGTCATCTGGAGTGGGGAAAGCAGTGGACCTCGAGTGGCATTTTGATGTAGATTTCATCCATTTGACTGCAGCAGAAGGTTACTTCGAGCTGCTCTGTTATCCTTCTCTTCACGTGTCCTTGCTTGATGTTTGTGCTTCAGAATCTCCGTTTTCCCTCTTTGTGATTGTTTGAGAGTTTTGATAGAGAAGACAGAAACACATAAAAACGTTTGTGTCCTTGGGAAGGCTATGGCAAGTTGTGCAGTGGTGAAGAGATGCTGACAACCTGTAGAAGAGCCAGTTTTTGACAGCATGGGAAGTGGTTAGCGCCTCATTTGACGTCCTCACATCAAAGCTGGACAGTAGGCTAGTCGAGATGCTCTGTTGGAACCACGAATTACTGGGCTTTGGGCAGAAATCACTGGATGAAATTCTGTGGTCTTTATTAGGCAGGAGGTCAGACAAAATCATTTAGCTGGTTTCTCTCGGCTTTTAGAATTTATGAATCACATAGTCGGGGTTTTTTTTGAGTTTCTGTGAAAAAGTTTGCCTTGGTAGCATGCAGACAACAAACCCCTGTTCCAATCTGTTCTCTCATCCTTTCATGATACTGTGTTGCGTTTGAATTGTCCTAGAAGGAGGATGAAATTTGGCTTCTTACTTAAATGTCAGCATGGGTTGCAAAAGCAACTCTGCCTTGATTATTACGGGCCTGCCATGACCACAGGAATGAATGATGCCGAATGCCAACCCTGAGGTAACAAACATCTGAGGACCGGCTCCTAACCGCAGCATAGCCAACAACTGTCTCTGCTGTGTTCCCGGTGGGAGTTGTGCACCATGGGATCCTGCAATGAGGCAAAGACAGAGGAAAGCTCGTGAGGGAGCGTATGTGCTCGTTAGGGGCCAGATACTCCATCTGCAGGCCACCGAACCTGGGACCACAGGAACCGGCAGGAAGGTAAGAGGCACCTTGGTCGCCTGGCTGTGTAAGCATCCCTGGACTCCGGTCCTACGCAGCGCCTTGTGGCAACAGGGGACTTGGGGAAAGCCCAGAGTGATGCAACAACTGCAGAAAAGACAAGGAAAGTCGTGTGGCAGAAACGTAATGAAAATAAAAATAACGTGAAATACTGTCATTTTCTTTCCCAGTGTGCAGCTGGGATGAAAATGCAGGCACAAGCAGAGCACTTGCTAACTGCAGCCTTGCTTCCCTGCCCCATGACTTGTGACAGGGTGCCACCCGGCACTCGGCGGTTTTAGCAGTTCGGTGGGCATCCCCGGTTGTATGCCCCAGGCTTAGCCTGTCTTTCAGCAGCTTGGACCCACCTTCCCTCGTAAGAGACAGCTCCGACACCCTTCCTGTCTTACGGCAAGGCTTCTGCCCAGACCGCAACAGGTACTTCCGCCCGGGTTTTCAGACTAGTCTAGAGCAATAAGCTAACGTCTGTTTTGTAGCGGGGCCCTGGGGTGCGTGAGGAGCCGTCCTGGTGCACCCGGGGCTGCTTTCTGTCACTTTGCCAAACAGCATGGGACAACCTGTACCTGTAGAACATAAGCTCTCCAGCTTTTCGTGTTGGGGAACTGCAGCCAGCTGGTTATTGGGAATGGTTTATGTTGGATTCTGGTCTTCATTCAGGAAGGTGCTGGGTGTCATGAGCCGAGAGCACGTGAAGGAGCAGGGTAACAGCAGAGATGATTTGAGTACCACTGTCTGGGGATATTCCCTCACACTGTTTAGTAGTAAAGAAATAATTGGCACTTGTAGGGTAAGATCTGATTAAAAAGCACCAATGCAAAAGGTCCCCTCATTTATGGCAGTGCAATGTGTCACAGTGTAGTTGAGAACAAAGAATTCAGGTTCTGTCTTCAAGCGCGGGTGAGCCTGTTTGGGGAGCACAGTGTCAGAGAGGGAGTTGAAGGGGTTGTCGTGTGCCATCATGTGAAAGCGAGATCTTGGTGGAGCAGTGGGACAGAAAGGATCTCTGCAACTCTGGAGAGCAAGTAGGAGCAGGGAGGTGACTTTGTCCCTCTAAAGGGGGACCCGTTGGCTGGTGTCTGTGCTTGAAGAAGGATAGGGAAATGCCAGGAAGAATTCAAAAGGACATCCACAAATGTCTTGGGATTGCCAGGCCAGAACTCCCTGGTGTAAGGAGTTCCCTCCCGTAGGGAGCTGAGATTATGTGGCTGTTTGGGAGAAAGATTGACAAGGAGGTGACTTGATTGCCACGTCCAGTGGAAGAAAGCTTTGATCAGCAGGTTTGGGGTGCAGAAGGAGCCCTTGGAAGTTTTATGCCTTTTTCCAAATTTTGGAGGAAATCCCAACATCTCTCTAAGGTCATTTGTGTGTGTTGCAGCTTTATCCTAAAATACTGGGCTTATTATGTGGATGTCTTGGGTGAAAGGGAGTGATCTGCAGTGTACTAAAGGCAGGATGGATCACTTGGGTCTTTCTGCCTTTGTGCTCAGAGCTCTAATACCCCCCCAGCACTTTCCTCCCCCTGTCCCTGGGGTAGGGCAGCTCTCCTGCAATGCTGGGCATGGTTTAGCAATCAGGTGAAAAGGCTGTGGAGCCAGCTCATCTTAAGACAAGCATCTAAAATAGCTGAGTTACCCTCTGGTAGTGGCTGTTGTCCTCCAGCGGCTACGGGGAGAGGCCAGACAGCTGGCTGAGACGTGGACTCCTGCACTGTGGATGCCTGAAGCTGCATGAGATGAACCCCCCTCCCACTGCCTGCATGAGTGGGAAGGAGCTACTAAAACAAAGCACCTAATGAAGATCCATCTGACACCATCCGCAGTGAAAATAACACAGAAACGCCAATCAGCTCTCACAAGCTGGGCGGTCCCTGGAGGTCTTGACCCACTTGCTGGGTCCCTGTGGTGCAGCACCGGGTGCTCCATCTGCCTTCGGAGGAATGAAAGGACGGTGATCTAAACAGAGACAAGGAAGCACAGGGGAAGGCAGTGAATGGTAAGACTTTATTAAGAACAAGTTGTGGCATTTTGATGATTATTAACTGCAAACCCGCCTTCTACAGAATGACTTTGTTTGAGCTGCTCAGAAAGGAGGGAGATGTTTGGAGAGATTGATTTTCAGCCTGATCAAATGATTTCCCGGTTCGCTCCCTGCAGCCCTGCGTGCTGCATGCCAGTCCCTCCAGCCGTGCCGTGCTCAGGAAGCTGCCGTGAGCGCGCGTCCTCGGTGCTGAGCTCCAGCACAGTAACTGGCCTGGCATCAAGGGGCTGCTCACATCGCAGGCTGGAGCCTGCTGTGTGGTGACAGAGGGAGGGCTCTTGCCACCGCCATGACTGTTTTGCCAGATGTCCCTGTTTGCAGGCGGGACCGTCAGCAGCGGAGGCTCGTGACGACCCCAGGCTCCTGTCCCTAAGTTCCCTAAAGGAGATATGCCTGCTTGGCAACGGCTTCGGATTGGAGTATCTTAAGTGGACAGAGCAACAATGGGTAAAAATCAAATCCAAAATCTCTGAGCTTTGAGAAAATTATAGCAGCAGACTATTTGCAGCAAACCAGAATTAATATTCCTTTCCAGGAGCTGTTGCTGAGAAGATGATTTCCGCATCCTCCTCGGAAGGGCTGCTGACTCGCCAGCCGAGCGCTGATCTCCCACCCTCCCGTGCGTACCCATCCCACAAGCTGCAGCTGGGATGCCATTAGCCCTCACCGGACCGCAGGAGGATGCGAGGAGCTGGCACTGCCGGCATGCCGAGGCCCGGCCGGACTGCCCTGGCAAAGCGAAGATCTGGGGCCTTCGGACTCCAGTGAAGCGAGAGCGAACCGCCTTCCCCCTGTGCACCACACACCTGGAGTTTCTGATTTTTTTCACATTTTTCATTTGGCTGACAGAGTAGCTGAAGTATGAACCTCTTTCACCTACTTGTCATTTATTCACTGATGGATGGCTGAAGGTTTTGTGTTTATTTTTAACTGATAGCGTGAAGATGCAATTACAAACCTAACATTCATGGCGTGTTTTTGAGCTGACTGAAAAGTGTGAGTCGTCGTGGAAAATGTAAGAATGGTGGGGTTTGTGGGATAATTATTTTTAATCCCTGAATTTAATTCTCAGTTATGAATCAATCAAATTATCTAATGGAAGTGAAGAAGCTTGGATTTTCCCTCTTTTCTTGTTGCAGTGTTGTTTTTTTGCATTGTTTTGTCTTTTAATCAAAATGTTTACCGACATATGAAGATTTCCGTATCAGTACATGGTTTCTGATAAACGAGTTGATGGGAAAAGGAAAGTGAGGGTGGAGAGAAGACAGGCGTTGGGTTTAGATTATCTCTGATTTTTTCCATTTTATTTATTTCAACAAAATGGCAAGTGTTTCGTTTTGACCCACTTTCAAATCTCATCAGCAAAGATGAAGAGAGACTAGGAGATGTGATCATGTGAACTTCAAAAATGCAGCAGGTCAGGACAGGAGAGACTAGCAGAAATCCTGCTCTGATGGTATGCCCAGACTTCGGTGTTTTAGTGTATCTTACTTTTTTTTTCTGTTACTAGTAGCAAATTTCCAGTGAGCAGAAAGGGATGAGAAGCAGCCACCAGCGCTCCTCTCCCCATTTTCCTTGGCTCCCTTTCAGATGGCAGCAGCATGCATCTCGCAGTCACTGTGGTTGCATCAACGACTTTGTTTTATGTGGGGCTTACCCGTGCAGGTAAGTGCAGATGGACAGGCAGGTTCTTGCTCTGGTCCCTGAGCTCTGGAGCCTGCCATTAGTGCAAAGCAGAATTCAAAAGCCTTACCGAAAGGAATCACAGAATCATTTAGGTTGAAAAAGACCCTTAACATCATCGAGTCCAACCCTAAACCTAACACTAAAATCCACCACTAAACCATGTCCCTAAGCACCACATCTAGACATCTTTTAAATACCTTCAGGGATGGTGATTCAGCCACTTCCATGGACAGCCTGTTCCAGTGCTTGACAACCCTTTTGGTGAGGATATCTTTCCTCATATGCAATCTAAACCTGCCCTGGAAGGGTACATCAACTCCGGTTAGCAGCATGGGAGCATGGTTTCAATACTCCCAAGGCTGAGTAAGCTCAGCAACAGCTCACTTGGCCTATGGAAAGATGGGCCTTTGGCTGTGGTTCATCCAAGATTTTGCTAAGTTGTTCTTGTCCACAGCAGCTCTGCCTTTCTGCTTGTAGGGAGGGCACACCAGAAGCTTCAACTGGGTTTGGAAAAGTCAGTCCCACAGTTACTGTCTTCCTGAAGAAGCAGCAGGAGAACCACATTTTATTTACCTAAGGAAATCAATACATCTCCACTCACCTTGATGGATTTGGTTGACTTGCACTAGCTGAGAAGCTGACCCTCAGTGTGTATCAGCTGCAACATGGGCTTGTTACCTACGAAAAAGGAATATTTTTTAGAATGAAAATATGTGTGAATATTCCAGCCTCTGCCTGTCTCAGCTTTTCTCACTGTGAGATCGAGACGCTTGGTAGTGTTCTGACCTCATTCCCATTTTGGTGGTAGGGCACAGGGCAGCCGAGCAGCTACAGAAAAGGTCTTGGGCAGCAAACCCATGAGGCATGTAGGCTGCTGGTGCAGTTGCCCTGGTGCCTGGAGCGATGCTGGGAGTGCCCAGCCTGGGGCGAACAGGGCATTGACAGCTTCGGACTGGCTCTCTCCTGCCTGCTTGGGACCCTGTAGCCTCGGGTTACCGAGATGCTGCCAAAACTTTCAGTAGCTAAGGCCTTTCAGTATGTAAAGGGTGTTTATAAGAAAGATGGGGAAAAACATTTTAGCAGGACCTGCTGTGATAGGACAAGGGCTAATGGTTTTAAACTAAAAGAGGGTAGACTGTGACTGAATACAAGGAAGAATTTTTTTGCAGTGAGGGTGGTGAAACACTGGAACAGGTTGCCCAGAGAGGTGGTAGATCCCCCATCCTTGGAAGCATTCAAGGTCAGGTTTGACGAGGCTCTGAGCAACCTGATCTCGTTGAAGATGTCCCTGCTTATTGCAGGGTGGTTGGACTATATGAGCTTTAAAGGTCCCTTCCAACACAAACTATTGTATGTTTCTATGAAAACGTGATGTCTCAGCCAGGTCAGCAAAGAAAACAGCACTCTGCTCTTAACTGGAGGTTGATATGGCTCTGCTTTGCTTTTGTAGAGCTGCCTAGAGTTTGTGCATGACTCCATATTCAAAGCCTCGTCTCCCTCCTCCTGATGCCCAACCACCAGGTGACAAGCAGAGGAACCCAGCCATCTGCAGAGAGAGAAGAAGAGGTACCCAGGGACCAGCCCTGGCATCACTCTGTAAAGCTGGTACCGGTATTACAGTTTCCAGCTGCCCTGCCTGTCCCCTGCCTGTCCAGTCAGTTTTATTAGCCTCTGCAGCAGATTGGAACTGTGAATCAAAGGGATAAAGGGCAGTTTGGGGTCTGTGAATGGCTGCGGAAACCTGGGGCAGGGAGATGGGAGCAAGGAGTGATAATGTGCTAAGCCACTGCAGGTGCTGGATCAGCGGAGGGTGAACCAGCCCCTTGCTGCCCACTCCCAACAGCAGGCTCCCGTGATTCAAACGGCGGAGACCTGGGGGAGATTTGCTCCTGACTTTTGGCACCTCCTCTTGCCCTGGTTGGCAGACATCGTTGGATGTGATGCCTCGTGCCAGACCTATTCATAGATGCCTAATCCTCTGCAGCCAACCAGCTCGGTGTCGTGGACTTCCTTCCAGGAGCCAGATATGTCAGTGCCATTATACACGTGGCTTTTGAGTGACTTGTGCAAGGCCAGGCAGCAAGCCTGTGGCTCAGCAGGTGTTGAAATCCAGCTCTCCCAAGCTTTGGTTTGGCAGCCTTTCCACCAGGAAATCCTTCGTTTAACTTTCCACTGCAGCAGATGGGGTTGCATCGATGTAGGAGGGAAGTCTCAGTTCGCTCGTGCATCTCTTTCCAGCCCTTCTTCACCTCCCCACACCTCTCCCCAAAGGCACGTGCTCTTGAGAAAAAGGCATTGAACTATTACTCGGTATCCAGGAGAGAGCAGAAACAGAGCTGGATTGCCTCTGACACCATGCACCAGAGGAAAGAACGGGACAGTTTGGGGCAAGGTTCAGGGCAGGTCGTGCAAGTTTGCAGAATGCTCCCGCAGGGCTCCGTCACCGACTCTTATCCGTGAGAGCCTGTCAGGTGTAGCAGCAGGTTTCTGTGCCACCCCTTGTTTCTCTCTCCTTCAAAGAGGGAACAAGCTGCCCTGGAACAGACTGACCTTTGGCATAATTCTTTCTTTTTTTTTCCCCCAAGTCGGGGGCACTCGAGTGAAAACCGAGGAAATCTAAAGCAACATTAGCTTTTTGTCAGCTTTCCTTGCAACAGTGACAGGGCGGTTGTTCTGCTCTTGGCATTAAGCGAGAAATCAATGTTACCGTGGGAGCAAACTCCCAAACAGGTGGTGATCACACACATATTAACCTGAACCAGAGCAGGAGGCACCGTGTCCCCCTGCAGACCCGCAGAGGGGACAGATCTCATCACCCTTTGTTTGTGCTCAGTGTGCGGCTGTCCGGAGGATGGTGCCCAAATAGATAAGGTGCTGGGCACAGATGTCTGCTTTGATTATTCTTTTCCTTTTTGCTACAAACCATATGGCAGTATGGGCAGCACAGATAGCTGGCAGTCAGAATTCCTGGGCTCCCTCCCTGACTTCGCCATTCGCTCATTTAATTTTCAAAGCAGTTTTCATGCATCAGCAAAACTTGCTGCCTTGCACCTCCCCACCCACCTTAAAACAAGATCTCTCCCTCATTACTGGAGGTGCTTTTGAAAATAGTAACGACATCTTGCTTTGCTATCACAAAATTAGATGCACTTAATGCTTGTAAACTACTTGGGAACCAGCAGATAAAAGCCGCTACAGACAGGTTGCTAATCAGTTTGATTAAGTAAAGCGCCTAAAGTTTGCCACTGCTGCTAGAGGATTGCAGGCTGATCCATGTATAACCCGGAGCAGTAAGATGAATTGGATATGATAAGGATTGTTTGGTTTCTGGTCTGTCAACCAGTGAAGGAAATGACTTGGTGTTTATATGCCAGGTCACAGAGAAAAGTTTCTTGCGGTTGGAAATGATTAGGTCCACTGATTAATGTTTCCAGTGCTCTTTGATCCAGAGCTGCCAGTTGGAATGGGTCTGGCTGCACAGAGACATCCCAACAGCCTCGTAGCATAAGTGCAGGGCATAGAAAACTTCATGAAAAAATACAAGTGGGTATGGGAAGGCTTTGCTGTAAGATATGCTCTTTTTCCATCGGGGACTCGAGAGTTGCATTCGTTGAACCATCCTCTTCTTCCTGGAAGTCAAGGCAGTTTGTAACTCGCATTGTGCTTGTCAGGTTTACTCGTTGTAAAGAAAATGTTCAGGAACTGCCAAGTCATCTAAACATCCAGTACTGATAAGGACCTCAGGGTTTGCTAAGTTAAGAAGAAAGCATCCCAGGTTTCAAGAAAAACTTTAAAATGTAGCACGTTCCGAGTAGTCTGCAGCTCTTGTGAAACTGTTGATGTTTCTCTCATGTGGACGTGCCATCTTCTGCATACCTCTTTGTGATGGATGTTCCTTCTTTAGACCGTAGGATTTCCCAATTTTAACCCTCAATTAGGATATCCCCCTTTTATCGTAGGCGAGATATTTGAAATAGTTTCCTAAGACAAGACACAGGAATATTTGCTTGGATAAGAAGAATAGTCCCCACCACTTCTTATCGTTCCCATATCACCACGCTGTTTATCTTCATTATTTTGTGTCTCCATCATACTTTGAACATTATGGTAGAGCCTTGAACCAGCTGGGAGGCCACAAACAGGGCTGCGTTGCCCATTACACTTTCTTTGTAACCAGGACTGCAGTGTTTGTCATCTTCATTGTCATGCCTGTCATCCACACTTGGTCCTTCTGGCGTGATGTCCTCTTTTGTCCGAAGTTGTGTATATCATGGTGGGTTTTCTAATAAAAATCAAAGTGCCCTGCTCCCAGAGTAACCAGTTAGCAGGTGGTGAATGGGCACTCAAACGAGCTCTGGAAAATTTAAGGTAAAAACCCTAAAATGCCTGGGTGTACTGAGGAGCTGAATTGCAAATGCCCACACCCAAGGGCACTAAGCCATTCCCAAATCATTGTCTGCTCAGTAAGTGTTTTAGGAGAGCCTTAAAGGAGAGATCCATAGCAATTTACCTCACAACACTTCTACTGCACACCCAGGTGGTTCAGCAGTTACAGCTGCTTTTGTTTAGGCAGGAGAGAAGGCAGAAGCTGGGGCTGCCCCTTCCTCAGGCAGCCCAAGGTCTTCCCTACTGCTCATGGCCACCTCTGTGCTTGCAGTGAGAGGAGTGGAGCACTGGCTGAGCACTGGATGTCCTGGCCATCCCACATTTCTCATTGCTTGTGTTTGTGCTGAAGAATCCTGATTTTATGAAACATGGCAAAACTTTTGAAATACTGGAAGCGTTCAGGAGCTGAGAAACCAGTGGATGAAAAATGCTTCCCAGTGAACCCACTGGGGGTATAGGTCAGTGTAAGGAGGAAATTGCAATGCTATTTTTACCAAACTTCGCTGTTTCTTTGGGCGTGCCTGCTTTTCCCATGTTTTGCCAAGCATGAGAGCTTGCAGAGACCAGCACTGAGCAGTTCCTCTTTAACATGGGAGGCCCATGTCCCATCTCCCACTCGAGTTGGTCACCTGCCTGGACACCTGCCCACCACCATTTCATATCTCACAGCAGCGTCTGTGCCTTCCCAGACTCCCAGCTGGTGCCCATCCAAAGCCTCTGATCTGTGAAAGTGCATGAACTCATCCCCAAGCTGGGCTGGCAGCTTTAGGGTTTCTCTCCTCTGCTCAGCTGTTTTCACACAATGGATTGAAATCTCATAATCTTTCTCTGACAGGTTTGGATGCCAGTGTATTCAGCAGAGGGAGGATGGACAGACGGTGATCTCCTGGACCGTGTTATGTGGGAAACTGGTGTAAATACGGGCATACATCAGTTTCCTGCCTTTGTGAAGTTGTGCTTCATGTCTGTTTTCAAACTTAAGTTGTCTTCCTGTACATGGCCTGAAACAGTTAATATCAATTTAATTGCAGATCATTTTCACAGAAATAGGTGCCTACTCTGCCTACTTTCTGATTTCCCAGTGGCTCCGTGACGGCTGCTTGGCTGCTGCCTGCCCGGCTGCTAATGCTCCCGCTTTGCTCCCTGGCTTGCGCAGCTGCCCTGGTGTGTTGTTGGGACAAGGAACAGTGACGCAGGGTCTCCTGGAAGCCTGCGGATGGGGCCAAGCAAAACACAGCTGGGCATCACCCAAAGTACCTCAAGGATTGCTGCACAGAGTGAGTTCCCATTGTCTCAGACATCTCATTGTGCTTCATAGCTACGGAGGTGTTTGTATTGCTGTCACTTACAGCAGGCAAGGAGCTTGGGCCAAGAAAGGGAGGAGTATGGGATTAGACATGTCTCGAGCTCCTCAGGGTAGGAATCATGGCTTATCTGAAGCAATTTTGGAGAGGTATTTCAAGTGCGGCTTCCGCGATGGAGACGATTTCATGCCAGTGGAAGCCACCCCAAAGGTGTGCCACCGTGCTTGGTGGCCCTGACGCCTCCCTAGATGCACAACACCAGTGCTGCTTCAGCTCCCTGCCATCCCACCCACTGCCTCACTTGCTGGCTGCCTCCTGCTAAAGCCAGCTCTCCTTTCCTCCTGCCTCCATGTGCAGGACAGGAAAGTGTTGGCACAAGTGATAAACCCACCCTCCTTATCCTGTCCATCTCAGTAAGGATCCTAGGGGGGAAACGGTGGGTGGGATGGTGAGTTTAAAGGTGCTCAGCCTTTAGTGGTGGACTCCTGAAGTGATATTCCCCAGGGCACAGATGGGGCCCATCTTGTTTAATATCTTTATCAATGATCTGGATGAGGGGATCGAGTGCACTCTCAGTAAGTTCACAGATGACACAAAGTTGGGCAGGAGTATAAATCTGCTCGAGGGTAGGAAGGCTCTGCAGAGGGATCTGGACAGGCTGGATCAATGGGCTGAGGCCAATCGTATGAGAATCAACAAGGCCAGTGCCGGGTCCTGCACTTGGGTCACAACAACCCCATGCAAAGCTACAGGCTTGGGGAGGAGTGGCTGGAAAGCTGCCTGGCAGAAAAGGACCTTAGGGTGCTGGCTGACAGCCGGCTGAACATGAGCCAGCAGTGTGCCCAGGTGGCCAAGGAGGCCAACGGCATCCTGGCTTGTATCAGGAATAGTGTGGCCAGCAGGAGTAGGGAGGTGATCATGCCCCTGTACTGGGTACTGGTGAGGCCGCACCTGGAGTCCTGTGTTCAGTTTTGGGCCCCTCACTACAATAAAGACATTGAGTTGCTGGAGTTTGTCCAGAGAAGGGCAATGAGGCTGGTGAGGGGTCTGGAGAACAAGTCTTATGAGGAGCAGCTGAGGGAACTGAGGTTGTTTAGTCTGGAGAAAAGGAGGCTCGGGGAGACCTTATCACTCTCTACAACTACCTGAAAGGAGGTTGCAGTGAGGTGGGGGTCAATCTCTTCTCCAAAGTAACTAGTGATAGGACAAGAGGAAATGGACTCAAGTTGCATCAGGGGAGGTTTAGATTGGATATTAGGAAAAATTTCTTCATCAAAGGGGTTGACAGGCACTGAACAGGCTGCCCAGGGAAGTGGTTGAGTCCCCATCCCTGGAGGTGTTTAAAAGATGTAAAGATGTGGCACTTAGGGACATGGTTTAGTGGTGGACTTGACAGTGTTAGGTTTAGGGTTGGGCTCGATGGTGTTAAAAGGTCTTTTCCCACCTAAACAGTTCTGAGGTTCTATTCTGTGATTTAGACAAAAATCACACAGCTCACTCCATTTGCCTCATTATTGCTACCATGGTTAACTCTTCAGCTGCTGGTCCTGTGGTAGTTTATCTGTGAGGCTCTGTTCGTCTCTTGGGCTTGCAGCTGAAACTGGGACAGGGGCTTCAGGCGGGCTGAGACTTTTGGCTGCAGCCAGTTTTGCCTCTACCAGTAACAGTCGCCTTGTTTTCTGAGCTTCTGTGGGAGGTTGCTGTGCTCACTCTGCATGCCAGCTCATGTCCAGGAGGCGGAAGGGCAGGGCTTGTGCTTTGGGCTGGCATACGATGTGGAGCATGCAACGCGTCAGCAGTCAGGGGAAGCATGGCCAGCGAGAAGCATGAGACTCACTGCCCCTCCGGGCAGGGTTAGACTGGGCAGAAACCTGGCATGAAGAATGTCTGCCAGGTGTCCAGGTTAGGGTGCAACCCAGGCCATTTAAAGTCTGGGTATGTGGGAACTGGAGCTACTGTCTGAGCTAGCAAGAAATCTTTAACTCTTTGTATCTTGGTCACTCATGGAAAATAAATACTGTTACATCCTTACTGCTTTCTGTTCCAAATTGAAACACTCAAGACAATTTTTACCCCGACATAAGTACATAGCAAAATATACATGAAGAAGAAATGGAAAGGAATCATAGAAGCCCAGACAAGTCTAGATTGGAAGGGACCTCCCAAGACCATCTTGTCCAACTTTCTGTTGAAAGCAGAGCCTTAGATTAGGTTATTCAAGGCCCAGTCAAGCCAAGTCTTTAACATTTCTAGTGAGGAAGATTCCACTCTCTTCAGGCAACTGATCCTACTCTTCAGTTGCTCTCACAGCAAAGAGCATTTTTAATATTCAAGTGGAACTTCCCTTGAAGCCACTTGTGCCATTGCTTCTTCTCCTCTCATAGTGCATCCTCATGAAGGGATGCATCTTCTCCACAACTACCTTTTAGGTATTGGAAGGCAGTGATTCCCCACCCTAAGCCTTTCCTTCTCAAGGCTAAGCAAACACAGTTCATTCAGCTGTGAAGTTCTCCAACCCCCTAAACTTGCTGGTCCCCTCTGGACCATCTCCAGGCTTGCAATGTCTCTCTTGAACTGGGAAGAGAAAAGCTGGACAGTATGTTCCAGGTGTGGCCTAACAGGTGCCAAGCAGAGCAGGAAAATCACATCCCTTCATCTATCAGTAACAGTCTTACTAATTCACCCTGGGATGCTGTTGGCCTTCATCGCTGCTAGGATACATGGCTGGCTCATGTTCAGTTTGCTGTCTGCCAAGACACCCTGTGCCTTTCCAGCAGAGCAACTGCCCATGTGTCCAGCTGGTGCTACTGCTTAGAATTATTCCATCCCAGGTTCAGGACCTGACGTTTATGTCTGCTGAACGTCATGTTAAACCTCATTCTTGTTGGCCAGATCTCATCAGCCTACTGGGATCTCTCTGTATGGTGGCTTTTCCTTCCAGTACATCCATCTCCTCTCTTAGTTTAGGCTCATCCTCAGATGTGGTGAGGGTGCATTCAGTCTTACCTTCCAGATAATTTATAAAGCTGAATTGCATTGACTCCAGAGGAACTTCATTTATGACTAGCTGCCAGCATGACTTTGAGTGTTTAATCACCACTCTCTGAGCTTAATAATTTGGTCAGTTTTTCAACCATTTTCTGTTTCATCTGTCCACTCCATATCTTAATGGCTTGTCAAGAAGGATTTTGAGGGGACCTCTCGCAAACACCTTGCTAAAATCAAGGTAAATAATATCCACAACTTTCCTCTCATCCACTGAGAAATTTGTTTGGTCAAACATGGTTGACCCTTCAGTCTATCCAAGTTGGCTTTTCACAGTCAGCTTCTTGTCATTTGTGTGCCTGGAAATAGCTTTTTTAAGGACCTATTCCATAGTTTTCTTAGGGACTGAAACAAGGCTGACTGGTCTGCGGTTTCCTGGAGCTTCCTTTTTTGCCCATTTGTAGGTAGACATAGTATTGTTCTCCACCAGTCTTCAGACTCAAAGACCTCTCTCCACACAAAGCTGTTTACTCTTTGTTTTTCACTTCCCCTGCATGGGGAAATAATGTGGTTGACACCAGACAAATTGTTTAAAACACTATGAATGACAAGATGCAAAGAACAGAAGGTCCTTGTGTGTATTGATACCAGTCCAAATTAGTTAAACAGGACACGTTCTTGGCTGGAAATAACAATGGCTCGTGGTGGCATATAGTCATGACCAAAACTAGAGATGCTCTTGTTTATGGTGGAACAATCCTGTCTGCAGATCTAGATGAAGTTAAGTGCAGTTCGGTGTCGCATGACCTATCACTAATATTATCCTTGGAAGTTTTATTTAATGGGGAGCAGTCTTTGGTCTAGCATGCATTCAGCAGTCAAGATTTTGTCCTCTCTACCAGTACCTGTAAGCCCAGTCTCTCCAAGAAGGAGCGAGCTTGGTTTCACGGGACTATTGTGATATTGAACGCTGGTGTCTGGTGCCATGATGGGAGTCATTACATGGAGTTGTCACCTCCTGAGTTAGCTAGAGTTCTTTTAGAGGTCAATTATTAGCTGAAAGGTGTGTATGAAGTTTGCACAGACCTGTGTAGTAAGTAAGTAGCCTAGTTTTGGACTGATGATATCAATAATTATAGATATCCACATGTATGTAGTCAATGCAGTTAGTGAGCATGATTACACCAGCTGTACAGCAACATACACTCTCAGACCTGCATGTTTCTTTCACATTGCAAAAGAAGCTACAGATCTTTAGCCCAGACTTTCCAGCTTTGAAATATCAGGAGTTATCCAATGATGCCATAGTAGTTGCATTGGAACCTGTCGTTTTTACATTTTAATAACCACCACATTGACTAAGACTAGGAACTATGTGCTCTCCACAGCCAAAGGATAGGTTTTTCTGCTCCAGCTCAACAAGTGATCATGTCCTTCATATATCAGCTGTTGGTGGCTCACAGTCTGGCTACTGAGAAAAGCAAGAGGAGAATAGCAAAGGCTGAATGGGAAATCATAGAAAGAGCAGGGAGGTTCACATGAGGCCTCTGATAGGTACTAACCTACTAGGCAGTGATTTACCAATGCACAGCTGCACATGGGTGTCCTTCTTCCACACCTATGGATTCAAATTTTAAGGTGTAATAGTAATCACAATTGTAATTGTAAGGCGATTGACATGACATTGCTTAACACTGCTATTAATATTCACAGAGCAAGTAGCTGTGTGCTGTGTTTGGCTTCTTTAATCTTTACTAATGAAGCATATCCTTGAGCCTTCCTTTTAGGAGGGTTGACACCTGGCATCCACCCAGGCTCTGTTAATACAAACCCCAAATTATTTCAAGACCTTTTCCTGGTCTGTCTTCTTTCTTTTTCACTAGAATTGCCCATTTCTGGTCTGGCTGGGAAGGGTCAATAGCAGACAAAATACCACTGAAACATGTCGTTTCTGCACCCGTGGTCAGTATTACATGTGTATACTTTAATAGTCAGCTAAGTTTAAATAAATATGCAGAATGCCTGTTTTTGGCCAAGCAAAAAGTGACAGCTGTTTGTGCTGGTGTTTCCCTCGTGCTGTGGGCTGCCTGCTGGTGTTGCAGAGGTGGAACCGTTCAGGGCATCGTTTGCTTGAAACACTTTACCATGGCTCCCCACAAGCCCTCCCTCTGTCTGGCTGCTTACAGTTTTTCAATGAAAGGCCCTGTTCACACATGCAGCAACTCAAATTATCTCTAAATAAACTAGTATATGTAGAGAGTAATTCATGAGCACTTCCAGCTCGATGATAAATGGCAGACAGGGCCAGCCTATACAAGGTGACCCCTCAAGGACGCGTCTCCATCAAATTGTACAAAGATACTGTAGAAGCGTGTGGAAACGTGAGCTTAAAATAAGAGCTGTGTCTCTTGGAGCTTTGAAGACCAAGCTGTCTGTGACAGACATGCAGTATTTGAGCCGTCTCCTCTTGTTTAATATTGTGCCTCCAGAACTTGACCAATGCTTTGGGCTTTACCGCCAGTTCCTCCCCATGTGACTGCCAGTCTGCCTCCTGGAAAACAACAGTCGTCTTAGCCCTTAAAAGACACCTTAAACAGTCAGTTCTGATAAATAATAACAATAAACTATAAGAATTCGTGTACTGTCCTGCTATTTTCCAGCCCTTGCTGACATGATTCTTGAACACAGTTGACCTTTGCCTTAATAGACACCATTCTTCTGCGATGACTAAGAGAGAGGGGAAATGTCCACAAATACAAGGGCTCAAGTCATAGCCATGAGCACTAGTGTATACCTGTCCATACTGTAAAGCTGTTAGCACAGCTCCAGCCCACACCAGCTATCGCTTCTCCAGACAAAGGCTGGGCACTGTCTGGGGACTCGCACTGGCGAGGGGCCATCCCCAGTAGTAATTTGGCTGCAGGCATTTAGTTCTGGGGAGGTGAAAGGGCTTAGCTGTCTGGATATGAGCTGCTGGGCAGTTGGCTCCAGTGCCAAGGAACAGTCCCTGGCTTGTCTTATTTGCATGTGTGGACAAGATGAAGGGTTTGGGATACAGGAGCCTCAGCGGTGAGCTACAGCATGTGTGAATTTTGCAATTCTGGATGCAATTTTGAAATACATATTTCTGTTCAACTTTCAAGTACTGCTTTCAGATACTGTCTCTCTTGAAAACCCTGCACTTGATGAATATCTGTTATTGCTCCCATATGGCAAGGAGGGGAAGAAACCCTTCATCTCCAGACAGCAGACATAAGATAATATGAAAGAAATGTGAAATGGCTGGGGAGGAGTTTTGTTCTAGAGATTCATAGGTTGCTGCTGATACAAATAAAAAGCATGCTGTATCTCTTTATCTGAGAGGGGAGGGAGGAGAAACGGAAAGACAGCTCAAAACCGTGAATACACCAAACAGAAATGGTAGGCAATCATCTGATGTGCAGGGGCTTACTCTTCACATAGTAAAGCGTAGGCTTTGTACACATCTGTACCAGTGCCTACTTTTTTATTAGGCAAAAACTCATAGTAAAAGGCATCCACTGTAGTCAAACTGGTCATACTTGTAGTTCCTGTTGAAAAACTACTCTTTTCATGCTCTTGAAATCCTGGCTAGAAGTGATACAAATAAATAAGTAGCCTTTCCTCTGAAGAGTGATGCTCCTGAGGAAAAACGTATATTGTGATCTGAATCAATGCTGCAGAGCTCATCCTGTATGAACAATTAGCCCTGGAATCCAGCACAGCTGAGTTATAGATGAAATATATTTTGGTCTGTTACATCAATGCGTTGCTTGTACCGGGGAACGCAAAGCTGGGCACAATGCTCCAGATGCAATTGCATGCGTGTCAGATAGACGGGAATGATCACTTCTTTGAAGTTACAGTCATCTCGTCTTAAAAGGTAGCCTGGTTGGTCAGGCATGGTATCAACAGCACTCTACTTGTCTGCACTCACATAGATTACCTTCAGATGAGTTAGCATGTCTTTGGCTAAGATGCTAAGGCTAGAAATGTGTCTGATTTTAAAAGCAGAAGGTGGACCTGAGTCCTGTTTGTATAAGCTGATGTATCTACACGACCTGTTAAAATAGAGTCCTACGAGCATAGGGTGCATGGTGAAGGGCAAACATGTGACAAGCGCTAAAAGAAGCAGGGATTTGTCTGGTATCTCAGAGGGCTTAGGAAGTGGGATGGTCCTTTCTCAGTCCTGAATATTCTTCATATGTGGCTCTGTATCCATCCAGTCTTTTATATCTTCTTCTTTCTAACAAAAATTGCCCTGAAGGAATGGACATGAGACTTAGTCATCTAGCTGTAGCTGAACTGCTTTAGTTAGTGGATCTTCCCAAGGGTTTACAACATGTTTATGCTGAAGTGAAGAACCATGTGAATAAATTAGTACTCCTAACATACCAAAGACAAACACTTCAGCATGAACTGGGGGACAGAGAAAAAATTCCCCCTCTCCTTGCCCTGCATCCCCCCTCATCCCATCCCTTCACTAGGCACACCAAAGAGGGTGAAGGGGATAGATGGGATGGAGGAGGTTGTAAAGCTATTGTCACGTTCTCAAGTTGATAAAATGTGCGCAACCACAGAGCAACCTGGGAACTTCTCAGGCTGGGAGGTCTGAGTGCTGCCAAAGTCTTCTGGCCCCCTCTCCCAGACTCGTGCTTTGAAAGAAGATCGTTTGGCTCCATGACAGTGCGGGTCTGTTGACTTGTGTGTGTATGTTTGTTCTTGGATGTGTGCACAACTCAAAACCAGGTCTGAGGTTAAGTAAAGCCCCTTGCTTGGTGGGGAACCTTGATCAACATGTCACAGAACGTGACAACTTCCAGAAAGGTTTCTAAAAAATGCATGTGGGGTTAACTGCCAGCTTCCAGGGGAGGGATATGCAGTAACCACTGGAAATGTCAAACTCTGGGCTCTGCCCTCATATCCACAGCAGTTTTGAACAAATCGTTTGATTTCTCTGTGCCAGCCATTTGATCTGTAATACTGCACTATTTATCTGACGTCTTAGAGTGTTGTGTGGCTTATTGAAGAGCTTTTCATGTTGGAGACGTAATGTAGGCATTAGTGATTTTTTTTCTTTTTAGCATTCAAATTGATAAAGAGTGTCTTTTTTTTCTTCTTTCTTTCTTTATGGACAGATGTTTAATACTTCTGAAAATTTACTCCTTTTACCGTGTCTTAATTCAGGTGTCTAAAACCATGGCCTATTTTGAATTTAGGCCAAACACCCCTGCCATGGCATGACAGAGTTTTCTCTTGGTTGGGCACCCCTGTAGCCCCCCCCCGCTACCAAAACCTTTACATGCAAACCCTGTACCCCATCAAGAAGTTTTATTAGCAGAAACCCAGAATGATGCCATGTCCTGCTTACCACCTTCTAAGAACACCTCTTCTGCCAACATTTTAGTCATTTGCCAAAAATCTTATTTGCTAAATCCTTTTCATTAATACGTTTCTGCTGCAAATACTGAAAGAGTTTGGAGTTGAAGTAAAACTGGTTCTCCCATCCCCGCTGCACTTCAGTGCAGATGTGAACGAGAATCAGGTAAAAGGCTTATGAAAACAACTATTTTTGGCTCAGCCCTGATAGGACAACAGCTCCGTTGTTCTGCACTGATACTCAGTCAGTGTGACTCATCTATAGAGGACTTTCTGGCCCATTTTCTTTAAAAATGTGCTCTATCCAGAGAGCTGACTGGGCCTTTCTAAAACTGGAAACACTCAAAAAGAACACATTGCTCATTTCTTGGGTGTTGGTTGACCTTTTCTACGCCACCTCAGCTCAAAAGGTGGAACATGTGCTGTCTTACACAGCAAGGTGTTTTCAACCAAAAGACTGTTTTTATAGATTTTTTTTTCCTTCTGAAGGAAGGGAATAATGGAGAGGACAAGTTTCAAGGCTCCCATAGAGACTGAGGTCAGGTGTCCTCAGAGACTAACTGAGTAGGTGATAGCTGCTTCAGAGCGGGAAGAGTTGACAGGACTGGAAGAGGCCACTCTGAACCTCCTCCTGGCCTCTGGACATATGTAGCTGACCTCTGGTTTCAGAGCATTTTCTGGATCTTTGGGACTCCCAGAACATGAGGACTGCTGACAAGCTTTGAGGGTGCCATGGCTAATACAAATGTGACACTCAGCAGAGAGCCTGGAGCCATTTGCTTCTTGAGGCCTCCCGTTGTCTAGGATCCAGGAATGCCACTTTTCCCCAAAACGGGAAAAAATGAAAAATGTTTTCTTCGGTCACTCAAATACCAGAAAGAAACATATGTTTGAGATCAAGTGTTAGGGAGAACTCAGACTTGTCATCCTCCTAGTGAAGACACATCCCTTCCTTTTCACTTTTATATTTTCCCTGAAGATGTGATCATGGGCTGCAGTTGGGCAAGATAAATGCTTACTTAGTGTAAAGCTGTGAATAATCTCTCTCTCAAGGGCTTTAAGCACCAGGCTGAATTAGGACTTGAGAAAGGTAGGTGAAAGCTCCCTTTGCCAAGAGGAGCTTCCGTGTGTGGAATCTGGGAGTGATCTGGTGTGGGCATCAGTGACCTGCTTTGTTAGCTGTACGTGAATCTGACTCTGCTGAAACCTGCAGAAAAAATGCCATTGATTTTAACAGATCTGATTTTTATCCCCAGTACGTTTATTTGCTTTACTTTCTTTTCCTATAGTTTTTCCTAGTACTTTTGATATGTAGGTGTGGAGGACTTATGGAAAATATTGATGTGATCAAGACACCCTGACCATTATGGCAAGGGGTGGCAAATGCCACTGTGGGAAGACACGTTTAGAGTTTTGCCTGGCACTTTGAAAGTGTTTGAATTTTTTTCTACTTGCCTTGCTTCAGCTTTCCAGGTTAAACTTATACATGAATGACAGGTCTCATTACTTTGGATGTTCTGGAGTTTTCTTCATTATTTAGTTACTGAACTTGTAAAATATTCCTCTTATTAGGGCAATTTGTTCTCAACTAGATCTTAACGAGACCAGTTCTCCCCTTCCTGGGACGATATGCACGTTTGATTAGAGAAGCCCACCTTTCACAAACCATAGCTAAAACCTGCTTTTTCAGTGAAACACAATGCACACAGCTGCTCGCAAATATCATTTTTTCTTAGTATGAAGCAAATATTCATTTTTTAAACGTGGGGGGCAGGCATATTTTGATGTGGGTCTTGAACAGGGCTTCAGTATAGGAATAGCTCATCTTTAATTTACGGTTACATGCAATCAAGCCATTCCAGGAAAAGACATTTTGTGGTTCTTGGGCCAAGGAAGAAGAATAAAAAACTTCTACCCTAAACAGAAACAGTTACAACATGCAGCGCAGACCTGTGTTCCCTGAATGAAACTTAGTGTGAAGCTCTTGAAATACTTTTCAGGATTAAAATCACTGAGATATTGATGCTAAAACTCTTTGAGGTATCACTTATTCTTTGGGTAAAACAGAAACACTTCTGTTTGTTTGCTACCTCAGTTGCCACAAACTATAACCACATGTTTTAATCTAATTATGAGACCTACTGCAGGAATTTCTCTGGCCTCTCTTGTGCCCGGGGTTGACTTAGTTGATCAAAATGACATTGCTGGCCTGAAAGTTCATCAATCATTGGAACCCAACGGAAAGCTTATGATAGTGTGGTATGTTTATAGAGGAATTTCTAGTCTTTTAGGAGTCAAAGGCATTTTATAAACAGTAATTGATTCATGCTTTCCTTGCACACAAATGCAACCACCACCAAGAATGAGGTCTGTCTTGATTTTTTCAGGGAATAGCAATGGAGGAGGTGTAGGTAGACAGAGAGAAAATATAAAAAATGGAATTTTATCAGAAAATTGTGTTTGCTCTTTTAGAAGAGCTATGGGATTTTTCAAGGGTCTGTGCAGGCTGGGTTGTAGAACACCAGCAGTAGTGTCACCTTTGGACTGTGATGGGATTATTGCTTCCATACTAATGGTGGCAATGTGTTGCTAACTGAATTATCACTTCATTGGCCTGGAATATCTCAGTGCCCTTGGACCAGCATTTGGGTGAGAGAAATTTCATTGTACCTCTCGTTTGGTGCTGCGGGTAACTGAGTATGGCAAATACAGCTGCCTGTCTGGCAGCGCACTGCCTGTGTGCCTGCCTCTTGTTCAGCACAGCTGGCTGGGCTCCTTGCTGAAGGCTGTTACCGCAATCAGCAGAGTTGTTCTGCAGTGTGGTGTATTCAGCCTTTACTGATGATCACCACAGCTTCTCTGGGAAGGAAAATGGATACTTGCCTAATCTGTCAGAAAATGGTGTGTACTAAATCATAGGAACAAAAAAAAGCTTGTAAGGAAACTCTGCTGCCCTATCTTTATCAACCAGACTTTCCTTATTTCCATTACATGCAGCCTTGCTTATGTCTCTGACACTTGAGGAATACCCAAATTCTGCTCCTTTTCTTTTTCTTCAGAACCAGTGCCTTTGGGGCTCATTCAAAACCCATTCATTTCAAGGAGAGTCTTGTTCTGTGCTGTCAGCTGGCTTTGGATCATCTCCCTCGCTTGCACCCTTTTATGAAATCAGAAGACACACATTTGACTTAGAAGGCTCATCTCCGGAAGGCAGAAATCAGTTAACTTCAGTGTAGCACCTGGGTGCTCTGCTTGAAACAGATGTGTCAGAGGGTTGCTCACCCTGGAAGAAAGTGGTAACAAAAGAAGGATTTTCACCAGGGTATACTATGATTTCTAGCATTTTCTATCAAATATAATTCAATAGGAAAACATAGGAGACAAAGCAATCTTTTTAGGCAGCTTGCTCCCTCTGCCCCACAGGTAGATTCCAGAATGACAGTGGACCAACTTCTTACACCCCTACTTTAATCATCCTTGCTGTAATAAAAGACCTATGAAACTAGTGAGCTCTCACCACTTAGTATATGCCAACCTGGCCAAATGGGCCAAGAGTCTGATTCAGTACTGGCAAATATCTGTGGCAATCCTGTTGTCATTAACTAAGGAAATTGACTTCAAACCTTACCCCAGAACTAGCAATGAATGACTTTTTAAAAAATAATTTTTATTAATACCCATATTGCTGAGGAGATGTTGTCTACGGAAATAGAAATTTTCCTTGTTTCTGGCCAAAGTCTAAACGAAAAGAGCAGTTGCTCTTCAGAAATCCCAAGGGGATGGAAGAGCAGAAAGGGCGAGGGTCCTTGATGGCTTCATGGGAGAAAAGGGAAGAACAGGGGGAGTCTGGGGGGACCAAAGAGCAAGCTCATGACTTCTCTGGGTCAGGGTGTATGTATGAATCCCATGTGCTATTGAACCCTGACTTTGGAGCAAAGCATCACTGGGGAAGCTAGTGAAGAGGACAGCTTGTAAGATCTCTTGGCCAAGGGTGGCTGGCAGAAGTGACAGCTACTGCCAGTTACTCCAGGTGGATGGGTTCAGCTGCTGAGGGAGCACCCGAGCTGGAAGCAGGGATAGATAAAACTTCAGCTGTTCTCCATCCAAACTGTGCTTCTTGGTGCCAGATGGGTCATGCACAAAGGGTGGTTCTGATCTGAGGATCAGCTGGGGCTTCTTGAGAGTCCTGGGCATGCAGAAGCCTCTGCTGGAAGAGGGAAATCTGGTAAAGCTGTGAACTCAGCTTCTGCTTGGGCTGAAACAATTTCAGTGAGGGCAAATGTATGGGGTGAATGACAGATTTGAGTGGTGGTGTGAAAGGGACAATGGCTATATGTTGTTTCCTTCCTTTCCGCAAAGAACGGATTTCATGTCTTTAATTCTGTACTTGTTAGAATGAATACTGCTTGTGCCAGAGAAAATCTCAGCTGCTCTCCTAGGTGGCTGGTCTGGAACTGCTGCTGATTTTACTGCTGCTCTTCAGCAGGGGCCTTTAGAGGCTGAACCTGACCCCTTCAAGGCTTGGCAGAGGGGTTACATGTGGGTTGTGTGTAACCCTGACTGGAGCCTCCAGATGCTACTGAAATGCTTATGTATAATAAGCACAAAGACTTCTTATTGTCTCCTTGTGCTGAGTGGGATGTTAACTTTTGGTAATGGCTTCTGTGTCTGCCTGGAGAGCACAGGATCTAACACACAGGAGGGACGGGGAATCTGTGATGAAGCTGTGGATGCTCCTGTCCTTTTCCTCGGAAAACCTGAAATCTAATAAAAAAACCTGTTTGTTTATTTATTGTTTTATCTTGTCTCACTCTCTTAGCTCTTATATTGCAGCTACAGAGGTATTAACTAAAAAGATTATTGGATGCAGTCAACTTTGTGCACACTAAGGATGTTATAAAAACAACAGCTACTGTAAAAACCTTTCAATAGTTCTGTCAGTCTCCTAAAAAAAAGAGGAAACTTGCTGTTTTCTAACCAATATTTTCCTGTCATGGAATTGGGTTGGGGGATTTTGGAGGATGACAAATTGACTATGAGTCAGTGGGGCAACATGGTACTAAAGGAAGCTGCTCTAGTGGGCTACAGGCAGTGTGAAGTGTATTTCGAAAACCAAATTAAATGTACCCAGACACTAAATTTTCTGCTTCTCTCAGCAGTGGCTGGACCATGGGGCTCAGTTTGGGGCTTCATGTTAGAGAACAGGACAAGTGGCAGTCTGGAGAGGAGACCACAGCAGCTGTGGAAAATGAGAATCAGTATTTTCACAGAGGAAGGGTGCTGCCCCGACGGGAAGAGAAGTGAGCACGGGCAGCTCACGACAATTACACACAGAAATACGAAGACTCTGCAGCAAGGCACCTGATCATCAGAGGTGCTCTGTCTCCAGGACTCTGCTCTGTGTGGGATGAGAACTGCAAAAACACATGAAGTACAGGAGACCATGTCAATCAGAAAACAGCTCTTTGATTCTGTTTGATAATTTGCTTTTGCATCTGATCCAAATTCAAGAGGACCGATACCAGGTACTACATAGCCAAATACAGTCAGAAAAGCATCCTGGGTTGCTTAAACCCAGACTCCTTGGGGAAGAGTTAATTTAGAGGATGCATTTTTATTGTCTTGACTAGCAAACAGCTGATCTGACAAGAAGCCTGGGCTAGCGCTGGAAGCTCGCAAAAGTATTTCAGAAGCATCGTAATTCATGGCTCATATCTCAGCTGGTGCCTCAGCAGAACCGGTTGTTCTACAGTAAATCTTTCAGCATTTGAGCCCAGCTGCCTCTGCCCTTTTCTAACAATAAAGACAAGGGTCAATTCTTCTCATTAGTCAATAAAAGCTGAATTTAAAAATAACATGCTGATGTTGCTGCACAGAAGTGTTTAAGTTGGATTAAATATGAGGGAAAAATAAATCGAGGAAGAGCAAGCTACAAAGGGAATTGCAGATTCACTTTCCAGTCTGAAAGATTTTTAGGGCAGGGACTGTCAATTATTTTGTTTGTACAACAATCTCAACTTAAATGGAGCCTCTAGCTGCTTCCACGATGTAAATTATTGATGCTGTTAGGATCCACAAAAGACACGTGCCTAGCTTAAAGCGCAGGGGTAATAAAACTGAAGTCTGGAGGAATCCTTTAGCTCAAAATTGAATATGTGCTTATGTTCTTTGGGCTTCTCGTGGCTGCTTTCAATGCTAATGTACCTGACATGATCTTGAAATAACAAGGCTGGCCATGCTATGATAAGGGATTCAGATCTGAATAGACACACTTGGAGGTTCCAGATATTTCTCATGACCTCTCAGAGAAACCTGGCCCCACTGACCTCGCAGGAAACCACTCAAAATAGTCCTTATCTGAAGTGACAGCAGGTACACGATCCTAATAAAAGAAACATGGACACATTGCACATCATCCTGTCATCGTGTTACCTCGCCTGACAAAGGAAGGCAGCACGCTGAGATCTGAAGAGATCCGAGGTGACACAGTGCCCAACAAGGCAGCCTGGTTGATGGAGTAGGAGTGGGGAGGTGGGGAGCATGGGAAGGGAGTGGGGCAGAAACCACCCGCAGCTGTGGCTCAGCGCTCATGGGTTGCTTTGTGTTGGGTGGTCCATGTCTGCACTCCCGGCAGCAGATGGGAGTTTGTGTGGTGCCAAGCTGAGCTTTGATGAAGGAGAAATAGCAAAAAAACAAAAAGAAGAAAAAAAAGGTTAATATTCCTCAGGTGCTGGGGCTTTTTTGGCTTGCTATTCTTCATCCCGTCCTTCAAACAACATGCACTACGGCAGATTGCAGACTCTTACAGATCTGCCAGCCCTTGCCCTTTGGAAAAAGCCTTGCTTTGGTTTTGGCTCAGTTTACACTCCTTTTCAGCCATCTCTCCCTCGCTCAAAGGTGGGAGTTTGCAATGTATTATGCATGATGTTATTTAAACCTCTGTGTTGATCGTGGTTGCTATGGGGCTTTTTTTTTTTTGCTGTTTTCTTTAATGTATCACCTGCCTTTGGGAGCAAGACACTGCTGGCTCGGCTGTCCGCGCTGCTCAGGCAAAAGGGCAGAGGGATCTAAGGGACAGGAGCCCTAAGCCCTGCAGATACAATGCCATTGTGATCAGCAAAACCTACCTGATTACATCTGGCTGTTTGTCCCACTTGGGGCCTCTGTTTATGCCCTCTGGATTCTTCTTGGGAGGCAGTGCCTGTGCATCCAGCCAGAGGAAGACCCTTCGGGAGGCAGAGCGTGCAATGAAGGCATCCAGCTGCTAGAAGGGGGCTCTGGATTTTCCCTCTTCTTTACTCCTCCTGGGCAAAGGGAGACAAGCTATGTAATGCCTCTGGGTCAGCTCCTTGTCTGTCCTCTTGAAGTACGGAGCTGAGGGGCAAGTTTCTGTTTCTGACAATGGAGTTGTCACTGTGTGGCTTGTTCTTTCAGCAATAAGGTGATGCAAAAAGCATTTTGGGAGATGCACAGCAGGAGCCCATGAGAGGTCTGTCCCTGATGAGGCTCCTGCACCCAGAGCCCAGGGATGTGGCCTCTGACCTCTGCATGCAATGCTCTGCTCACCCCAATGCCTCCTGTTCCCCCTCAACAGGAGACGACACCTTCAAAAAAGTGAAATTGTGCCTCAGTGAGAGTCATCTCCAAGCATTGCCAAATGCTCAGGAGAAGGTTTGTCTCTGCGTGAGGACAGACAGTCTCAGGGCATCCCATGCAAGGTGGCAGCTCCTGCTGCTTGGGCCTGGACAGGGATCCTTGGCCAAGCCTGGTGGAGCTCATCGTGAACTCTACTGGTTTGGGAGACCCTACTGAGCACGGACAGGGCAGAGACCACCCGTAGCTCTGAGACATCTCCCTCCCAATTCTTTGAGCACTGTCACCTGAAAAGATTTCCTTTCTTCCAGCTCCTGGCTGCTTCCTCAAAGCCTTTCCCTTCAGGAAGAATCTTTTTCTGACGGTGGGTGTACGTATGTCCTCCGTGGAACTGCCATCGGAGCTGTGCTCACAAGGTGCTATGCTATGGGCAGAGCAAAACCGATACTCAAATAGAAACTGAAAGAACAAAAAAGAGAGGAAGGGAGTTATGCAGATCAGGAAGCCTTAGATGATTGAATGACACTTTTGCCCTTCTGCTGGAATTGCATGTGTGTGTGATTTGGTTGTGCTGAATCAACCCCACCTAGGGTAGAGAGACTACCGCCTAGGGTAAAGAGATGCCCTTTAAATGAGGATGACTTGGGACCTGCGCTAGTCTGTGTGTTCCTCAAAAAGCCATGAGAGACCTCAGGGACATGTTTGCAAAATGCAGTGCTGCTACATCTTCATGGCTTCTCCATCCCCAAGCTCTATGTGCTGCAGTCACACTGCCTGGTGGCAGTGGAGATTGTCTCCCAAATACAGAAAAAATCTGTGCTCTGGTGTGCTGAGCAGCCACGGCTTCCTCTGTAAGACCATCTCCCACAGCTGGTCCAGGCGCTGTGTGAAGCTTACCAGGTTTCAGCCCTGGAAATCAGATTTGGTTCATCAATCTTTGCATATCTTTTGGCCAATCACTGGTTGAGTAACTTCTTGGCTGCACTGGGCTGACTCCTGAGCTTTCATCAGCTGATTAATTGAAGGTGGAGAACCAAAGAAACCTGAGGTTCAGACTGTAGGTCTTTTTCTGAATTTGAGGGGAACCATTTCTTCTTCTCTAGAACAAATCTGGGGTCCAATGCTCCCTTTATGATGCCGCTGTGGCCCAAGCAAGGGTTAACAAAGTCACCGGCCCCACTGCCCACCCTGCAACAGGCTTAGCTTGCTCTTCCATTGTTTGGACTAAACCTTCCCAGATTTACTTACTTCCTTTTGATGTCTGGCAATGTTTGTTTATTAGCGCCAGTGGCCTGTGTTAACTCTGAGTAAGTCTTTGACTAAATCCCATTCTCTTGCCTTTCCTCCTCCCTTCACGGGCTTGTGAGCTGATAAACTTCAGCGCTGGCTTTGCAACACAGTGAGGTTAAACATGAACTTCTTTTACACCTGCCTGCTTTCCCAGCTAATGGACTTGTGGCTGCCAAGAGAGGAGTCCTTTTATGGCAAAGAGAAGGCTGCAAAGGTTGATTTTCTTTCTGGTTTGCATATTCAAGGAGTGGGTTTTTAAGTCTTGGAGAGGATAGGATTATTTTAGTGAATTCCCTGTTGTCCTGAAGTCATCTGCTTAACCACAGCAGAGAAATAACAACAGGACAGCTATGAGCCGGTAAGTCACAGAGCATTATATATAGTCCACCAAGCACTATTTTATTATTCCCTTTTTTTCATGGTGCTTAAGTACCATTTTGAGACTCAGAGTTTAGTCAGCTTCCATCTAAAGTGTGAATCAAGAGAAAGAAGATGAGAGCTGTTTGGGAAATGATAACTACTTCCTATGGAAACATTTGCAACAGTTCTCTTTTTCCTTTAATCATGGGAAAGTTCCATTAAAAGAACAAAGCCTACCAAAAGAAAAAACCCAAACAAACATGTTTTTTCACATTTTTAATATTTGAAAATTTTGTTTTTGCTATAGGTCTATCTCAGGGGAGGAGGTACTGAAAAATCCCCTACAACTATACATGCCTTCTCAGTTTAAGACACAAAAATTCCCGACTAGCTTTCACACATGTTATTTAATTACTGGCGTAAGCCCTGCTCTCAGATTCTATACGGGTTATGTGCTCTGTGTTAAAGTGGTTATAAAATAAGGCTACATGATAGTAATTTTAAAGTAAAGAATCTTTGGATTTTTATTGCTCCATTATTTTGTCTTCTAAAATGCTCTTCATCAGCAATGATTAATTGTTGAGTCATCAGTATCTAAGAGTCCTAAAATGTCTTGTGGTTGCTTAAATATTCTTTTTACAGGATTTACAAACCTAATAATTTTTTAAACTGTGTTTCAAGGGTATGTAAACGTTCCAGCTGGGGCAGCAACTCTGTGGTGGCAGGGCTGCGATTTTCTATGCAGTAAAAGTGTCTTTGCCAAAAAGAACTCACATTCAAACTGGAGGTGATTGACAGGTGGCAAAGAGGAAGGATTATAGAATATGAATTGCAGAGTGAATTCAGATTGCACTGAAAGGTTTTAAAAGCCCAGGGAAAGTTTGTGGTCATCCAGAACTGAATTTACCGTGACAGTCAGATGACGTAAGAACAGCCCTCCTTTTTCTCTCCTCTCCAGTGTTTTTTATTCATATGTTTTGTCAGACTATAGCATTTGGCAGAAAGGCTTTTACTTCATTTTGGCAATGATTCTTTGGGCAATGCCCTTTGCTTTCTTTTGGTGTGGCGATGAAAAGACCTCTGCTGAAGGTTTCCTGGAAGATTTAAGAAATCATCACTCAGTCCGTCTCCAGCCCTGCCAAGGCAATGCAGGGAAGGAGATGCCTGCCTTTCTGCACCACCATTTCACAGCCCAGATTCCCCTCTCCAGCCCAGCCCCACAGCAGCTTTTTTACCAGTGCCCGTGCCAGCTTGGAGCAGGAGATGCACTGTGTGGTTCTGCCAGGAAAGGCCATTAACGGGATCCACAGGGGTACTTATGTGCCTGGTTTCCACCGATCTCCACAAGCATCTGGAACCTGGTGACCAAGCCTGAAACCAGAATTCTCAGGACATTTAGGCACTGAGGAGGAGACCAAACTGCTATTTAACTTTAAAGATCAAAGCCTGACACTGTCTGCCTGTAAGCAGATATTTCTGTCTGTTTAGAAACCTTTGGGTTTCCAGAGGTCTCTGGTTTACAGAGTCATGGCTTTCTCCAGCCCTTTCTGCAGCCAGCCTAACCCCAAGATGTGCACAGAAACATTCTGCAGAAGCGTGGAAACAGCTCACTGCTCACTGCTTACTGCGAGCCTGGGGGCACTATTTTCCAATAGGTCCGATTGTTATGATAACCGGTGACAAAAAAACTGTTTACATAGAAAACAGTGTTGATGCAGCTAATGTAGTTGCAAACTCCAAGTGCATTTCAGCTCAAATCTGCGTATAGACACAGTTCTTTGTAAATGAGCGCCCTATTTCCATAGTAGGCTTCAGAAGAGGCACAGCTTGGCCTTGTCTTTAACTAGAGATGTGAGTCACAGAAAGGTTTTGTTTCTCATTTTTGCATAGACAAACGCCAGGCTCTTGTATGCTCCAAATATCTTCCTTTAAACGTTTATTTGCTTGTTGCAGTGCCGGACTGCTTGTGCCCTTTGCCTGAGCAGACAGACAGTTCCCTTTGAAGATGTTTACTAATTAAATCAGAACAAAGATGGAATGAATGTTAAGCACCTTCAAACACTTGTTGCATGCTGCAGTCCCATGACCATACTTCACAAGCTGCTACAAAATGTATACATTTCGGAATATACACATAGCGATTCCTTTAATGGATTCTTTTTTTAAAAACAGGTTAAGGAAGAAAAAAAATTCTGGCTTGTTTCATAGTCTGTTTTTCGCATCTGCAACTTTTACAGTGGGAAAGGTGCACAGTCTGTTAGACCTGGCAGAGCACCGAGACCCAGCACGGTGAATCCTAGCTCCAGCTGTGGCATTAGGAAACTTACTGGTTCTGCTCCTTTTCCCTATCTACCAAGCACAGGCTAATACCTGGAGACAAACCAAAATCCCACCTACAAGCACTGCCAGCTTCAGGAGTATCCAAATTCTGAATAACCCTTTTTTTTTTAATATCTGGGGTAAAGTTGCTTTCTCAGTCATTTTGGTGTGACGCACTTGTGCTGATCTCAGTAGCTGGAGATCTTTTTAATTAAAGAACAATGATAAAAAGCCACATAAAATGGGTTGCATCAAAGCATCATTACACTACAAAAGCTAATTATTATAATTATATAAGATTGCTCACGTTTATTTTCTAGGTGGGAAGGCACACCAGCTGACTGGGTTTCAACGTGTGGCTTTTCAGCAAAATTTTAACGAGTCAGATGTCTTGCCTAGGAGCTGTTGTCCCTTGCAAGCTGTATAGCTATGGTCAGTCTCTCACCTAATGAAAACAACTCACTCCACGTGTGAAAACTGACAAGAGGGATTTTCTTTGGGCAAGATCCAGTCTTAGCGAACAGCACAGACTTTCTTTGGTCTTCCTGTCTCAGGGACACTTGGCCTCTCCCTCTTCCAGACTGACAAACTGTACTTTCTCTGGGGACATAATGGAAGTGCTGTTAGTACAGACAGTGTCCTACAGGTCTGCTGCCATTTTTGCAGTGTGTTGTGATGCATCTCCACTTAGCCGTCCTCCTGGGATTATGTCAGGATTTCAGGGTTTGGTCCCTTCCGGAGGAATAATCGACCCAGCATGATCCGGTCCTGCTTTTAGCTCTGTGCGGGAGATGGGGTGTGATGTGCAATAGCAGCAGCCTCCTTTTCCCCACCAAGAGGCTGGTGAAGAGCCTTTCTGGGAGAGCAGATCTGGAGACACAGCAGGTACTGTCTGGCTGCTCTAGGTAAACTACGTTGGGAAGCTCTGTCAGAAAGGTGGGAATACATACAGTCCTAGGAGCACTGCTCTGGTGTAATGGCCAAGGTGGAGGGAAGGACCCGTGATGATGAGCTTGAAACGGTCAGGAGACATAGGCAAGCACAAGCTGCTCGGGGCACAGGAGGAACCACTTCTTGGTTTGATGGCTCCTTCAAAGTCTACGACCAACATTTTTTTCACACTGACAAAATTATGTTAATCTGTACTTTTGGTGAGCTAAAGAGCAGCCTCAAAACACACACCTTAAAAAGTCAGGACTGTGGCCCTTGTCTCTATATAAACAAACTTTGAGAGAGGGCTAAAACCATCTTGTTAGGTCCAAGCAAATGAAACAAAGCAATTTTGAATCATTCTCCATTAAAAATAATTAAAGGCTGTTAGTAATCCTGCCCAAAGATGATGTGTTTTCTGAATAAAAAACCGTAAATGAAATGGTTCCAGAGTGGGGGGTGTTGTTTTTTAAACTAGAGCAATTCAGGTGTTTAGATAGAGACTTGTGAAAAAGGAATTGCCAACCCCAATTTATACATTTTGCTGGTTAAAAAAAAACACACCTCAAAACCACATTTGGTTGAATTTTTTATTTATCTTTTGTTCTGAGGATGCTGAATTCAGGGGAATGGAGCTGTGCAAGGCTACTAGATTGGCATGAATTGAGTGTTAAAGCTCTTGAGTAAATAGCTGTATGATCATAAAATGAATCGAGTTTGAAGGGACCTCAGGAGGTCTCTGGTCCAGACTCTTGCTCAAAGCAGGGCAGCACTGAGATTGGGCTGCTCAGGGTTTTATCCAGTTGGCCTCCTAGAATGGAGGCTAACTGTACCCTGTTCTTTCTAGATGGATGAGATTTGAGATACTCCACGAGAGCCTATGAGGTGCTGAGCACAATTGTTTTCACCTGGAAGAGCCAAGAGCTGGCTATGGAGTTGCCCCACTTCTATTCTCTGCCCTCTTGGGTCGGGGCTTGACATCCTACCCTACGTAAAGGTCTATCTGTCTGGGGAAAAGTAAAGTCAGGGTTTTTGCTTAGTGTTTCTGTTCAACAACTGTTTTTCCTGAGGCAAAAGCAGCATCATACAGTATGTCCAGGACCAGGTATGGTGTCACATTTCGGATCACCCAAAGCTAAGGGCAGTCATTTCAGAAGAGAAACTGAGGCAATGGGCCTATCTGGCGAGACAGAAAGAGAAAAACCATTCTGGGCATAAAGCACTAGCAATGTCTGCTATCTTGCTGTTATGATGTTTCCTTTCCTGCACACACCTAATTTTCCATAGGCTTACCTGTTGTCTCTGGGACTCAAAGCTGTACAGCAAAATTCCTTTAATCTTTTAAGCAGCAGATTTTCACTATGATTAAAGATGTTTTTTCTTTTTCTGCCTGTTGAAGGGAAAGCTGAACACATATTTCCATTCTTCATTTTCCATACTACTGCTTTAATACAACTTCCTCTTAATAAAGGCAAACTAAGAGATAATCACTACTGAAAAGCTCAGATAGATAGTTCCGTGAGTAGCAAAGCCAAGGAAGTTTCATTTCCTACAGATTTGTATCTTGTGGTTGAATTTTTGTGTGGTCTCTCTGGTGTCTAATGATAGCTGAATCATAGGATGATTTAGGTGGGAAGGATCCCCTTGAGGTGTCTAATCCAGTACCATGGTCCAAGCAGGATTAACTCTAGAGTTAGATCAAGTTCCTCGGGGTCTTGGTCAGCCAGGTCTGGAAATCTCCAAGGTTGGAGAAGAACGTCCTCAGAAGGAGCTGGTTCCATTTTCCCTATTTTCCTTCCATCAGGCAATAGAAAACAGCAATTTGATCCCCCTGCCCTTAGATTTCTCTTCTCCTGGCAGAGCAAAGCCAGCTGTCCCAGTCTCTGCTTGTACGTTATGAGCTTCAGGGCCCTCACCATCTTAGTGCTCTTCGCTTGGATGCCTTCCAGTTTACCTACCTCTTATGAGGGGGTGGTGGTCCCAAAACAAGACACAGTACAGGTTTTTCCTTTATGTGATTTTTCTTCTTCTTCCTCATCCTCCTACTTACATAACTTGCGACTTCAAGTCTTTCACCTCTCTATCATTGTATTTATTATTTCTTAAACTGAGAATGAGTTTTGAAGTTATTGGTGGGAATGGAAGGCCAGCATACAGGTACACCCAATCTTACACAGTGTAATTACATAGGCCTCATATTCTTGGGAAAGAAGGCTAAAAGAAAACACCAGCAATTGGTCTGACATGGAAACAGAGAGGAAAACCCGGTGAGGACTACACAGATATCCTTCCAGATCAGTTGTGCCTGTAGAAGAGGTCAATTTTCTGAGGTATTTGCCATGATATCCTGCTGAGTTTTACCAGCCTCTCAGATAAAATTGTTTCTTCTAAAATGGGTTGGGTTAATGTAGACACAGAGTTGAGGCTGTTTCATGTGTCCTGGTGGACCCTACTTTATACAAATACAGAAGTGCTGGTAGAAGACCAGCAGATATTTTGGGGGGTCCCTGCTTGGCACTCACCCTTGTTGGAAGGTATTGAGCCTGCAGACCTGCCCACTAAGCTCATCTCTAGCTGACCCGAGAGGATGGAAGGAGGGAGCTGAAAACACAAGTCATCGCCCTGACACATGGGGAAACAAAACATCGTCCTGCACGTGGGGAATCTAAAAGGACATACCTCTACAGTCCTCTATCATGTGGAGTTTTGTCAGCACAATTGAGACATATACTGCTAAAAAAATGTTTTACACGAGAATAAGGTCAGGTCTTTTCAAGGAGTGTATTTCTGGCATAGAAAAAGGGGTGCAAGTTATATGGGCTGTGTAGCTTAGTGGAGTATTCTGCACGGGTTAAAGTGCAGACATTTGGAAATCAGTTTGGGCTGGGTACTCTTGCCAGCCCAGTTATGTCTGTCACACATTGCAGTCCAGCATACCCATGACTGATGCTTTCCAAGGTCTGTATTGTAGACATGGCCAAAACAGAACTATTATAAATAACTTTGCACTAGCATAGCTGTGTTGATTCTTGAAGGGTCATTGATTCTTCTTTGCTTATATGATTATAGCTAAACTGGCAAACCTTCCCGAGAAGTCATCTCCATTTGATGCAATTCATTTTCCGTTTCTCAGAGGTTATTGTGAACATGGAAAACATCCATCAAATGGACTGTTCCGCAGAAGCAATGGATGCAGATTGAATCACCCTTGAGTACAGCTAAGTTTGCAGATAGCAACAGAGGACCATGCATGTGATATTAGTTTTGTATATTTACAAACTAGTAAGTGTTACATATTCAACACCGCAAGCTGTTTCTCAGCTTCCAAGGGGTCTTTCTAAGACAAACAGGTACTTTCAGAAAATCCACAGAATACCCTTTTCGGAGGACGCTGGAGCCTGAAGCTGGAACCATGCATTTCAAGCAGTTAAAGCCAGGGTCTTTTCTCTTTTAAATGACTGAGTTTGGGTTTATTTTCTTTAAACTAGCTGGTTTGTCTTTTTCCTATGCTATTTCATATCTTGTCTACACGCAAACTTCTGTTCCTCCATCCTCCAGTCTTCATCCAATAGTTAACCTTTTGAAGGAACACCCTAAGATGGCAACAGATAATGAAGTTGGCTCTTTGAAGAGTCTTCAGATAATAAAATGGTCTTGCACCAAGTTGTGGGGTTTTTTTCCCACAGGCCATGGAGAAATTGACACGAACTCTTCACATTTTCCAGTGCTCAGTACTTACTTATTTCCATTTTTTCCTTGAAAATTAGGAGATAGAGCCCTCTGAGGAGAACATCTGCTTTTCCTGTATATGGAGTCTGATCCATCACAAAGCCTCTCTCTTTACCAAGCACATTTTTTTCTTTCCTGCCTGGTCTCACAGGCTGTCTTCCACTAAGGAACTGAGTCATTTGGTTCCTCTCTACCACCCAAACTTCCTTTGGTGCTGAGTACTCTTCCTCCACAAGTTCAAGTCAATGTTCTTCTGCTTGGGGACTTTTCCACTTTTCAGCCCTTCCTTCTTTTGGACTGTCTGTACAGGGTCTCTTTTGCTATTCATGGACTTGCTTTTCTCGCCTGCTGTTCAGGAAGAGCCCTGTCATAAAGAAGTGACTCCTCCTTTGTTTTGTGCAACTTCTTCTGGACGGGAGAGAACATGTGCTGAAGGCCCTGGCAGCCAATTGATTTACCCTACATTGAGCATTTCAGACATTTTTAGTGGCATTTAACAAACCACCATAGTCAGATGTCCAAAGTTGTCTTATGAAGCTGTTTCGTGTGCATCTTATACACACACAATTTCTGATAGTATGGAGTGCTCAATGTCAGACTGAGTGTTAGCAACCTAAATCCTGATGAAATCTAGAAGATTTCAGTGGTAGCCAAGCAGCTATTAGTTTCTCTCTTTCATTCCTCTGAGCAAGGAGAAAGTGCTGTTGAAGAACTTTTTATTTATTAAAGTTGCCTCTCCAAAAGTGTAGTAGAAGTTGTTATACTCTAGCTTTATGGGTTTTCACTGTCAGTTGTTAGCTAGGGGCAAAACCAGAGCCAGGTTTGAGCCAAAGGAATCGTAATTGCTCAGACCAGAACCTGTCCGCCCACCAGTGGGGCTGCTGCATCATCTGTGGTTGGATCAGAACATGAGCATCACCCCATATCACATATAAAGCTAAAGCTGTAGAATACTACAGTGCCTGCACTGTACACTTGTGTTTTGCCAGCTTCACACCCACTTACTGGAAAAAAAAATAACAATTAAGTCTGTATCTTCATTGCTTAGAAAAGGAAGAAGAAATGAAAAGTACAGTGAGAATCCATGAGGTCCCATAGGAAGCAAGGTTCTGGTCAGTTACAGTTTTAAGTACAGCTCTGCTGTGCAGTTGAGAAGACCTATTGTGTTAGCACTGTGTTGCCCTGTTGTTAACTTTCAGGAGATGACGAATGTGCCTTAATTAATCACTGTGTGAGAAACATACTTTGTACGCAACACAGACAAGGCCAAAACTGTGAGCAGGTTATTGGGAACTGCAGCTTCATGACTTGCTTTATGTCAGGGAGATATCGTCCACACAAGCAGGCCAGCACAAACTGTGCTCTTTGGTTAAAACTGATTTGCTGGAAGAGGTGATAACCTGGTCTCAGCTCAAGAAAAATCATCTTCATAAGGAGATAAATACCATGGAAAATTACAATTAACCAGGAAGACATGACGGATCATGCAGAATGCCAGTGAATAATGAGGTTGCCACAGTGTTACAACGGTACAGTGACTTAGAATCGTAGAATCATGGAATGGTTTGCGTTGGAAGTGACCTTAAAGACCATCTAGTTACAAACCCCCTGCCACGGGCAGGGACACCTTCCACTAGACCAGGTTGCTCAAAGCGCCATCCAACCGGGCCTTGAACACTGCCAGGGAGGGGACATCCACAACTTCTCTGGACAACCTTTTCCGCTGCCTTATGACCCTCAGAGTAAAAGAATTTCTTTCTTATACCTAATCTAAATCTACCCTCTTTCAGATTAAAGCGGTTACCCCTTGTCCTATCACTCCATGCCCTTGTAAAAAGTTCCCCTCCAGCTTTCTTGTAGGCCCCCTTCAGGTACTGGAAGGCTGCTCTAAGGTCTCCCTAGAGCCTTCTCTTCTGCAGGCTGAACAGCCCCAACTCTCTCAGCCTTTCCTCGTAGGAGAGGTGCTCCAGTCTTTCGATCATTTGTGTGGTCTCCTCTGGACTCCCGCCAACAGGTCCATATCTTTCCTGTGCTGAGGGCTCCAGAGCTGGATGCAGAACTCCAGGTGGGGTCTTACCGGAGTGGAGTAGAGGGGCAGAATCCCCTCCCTCGACCTGCTGGCAATGCTGCTTTTGGTGCAGCCCAGGATACGTTTGGCCTTCTGGGCTGCGAGCTCACACTGTCAGGTCTTGTTGAGCTTCTCATCAACCAGCACCCCCAAGTCCTTCTCCTCAGGGCTGCTCTCAATCCATTCTCTGCCCAGCCTGTACTTGTGTTTGAGATTGCCCTGACCCAGGTGCAGGACCTTGCACTTGGCCTTGGCCTTATTGAACTTCATGAGGTTCACACAGGTCCACGTCTCAAGCCTGTCAAGGTCCCTCTGGATGGCATCCCTTCCCTCCAGCCTGTCGACCCCATCACACAACTTGGTGTCATCAGAAAACTTGCTGAGGGTGCACTCAGTCCCATGGTCCATGTCACCAATGAAGATGTTAAACAGCACTGTTCCCAGTACTGACACCTGAGGAACAACACTTGTCACTGATTTCCACTTGAACATTGAGCCATTGACTGCAACTCTCTGAATGCAACCATCCTGTCAATTCCTTATCCACTGATTGGTCCATCCATCAAATATATGTCTCTCCAATTTAGAGACAGATGTACTGTTCTGTATAATCTAGGCATGATTTCTGGATGCAATGTAAGTACTCTCATGTTTTTTTCCCTCTTTTTTTGTTTTTTAATCTTGGTAATAAAGTTAGATCCTGACTTAAATCAGAGTGTTGGTAGTGATGGCAGAGACGTACTGTCAATTTCAGACAGAAAGGTCTCAAATCTCTTTGTAGACAGATATTGAAAGGTCATTTTGCCCATAGCTCCAGCCCTCTCTGGAGTAAAAACGAAGCATAAAGTAGAAATCTGCAGAAGACTTCACCTTCTCAACGAAGGGCAGAGGGACGGTTAAATGATTAAAGTATTAGCCAGATAACTGACTTAACAAAACTGCCTTTTCCAGTGTCTTGTATTACAAATGTAAATACTGTATGCAATTGAAAATAACTGATCCAATTTACCAGTGAGTGAAATCTCCCTCTGGGTATTTTGTTGATTTTACTTTGAATGTTTTGATTCAATGGGGCAACAGTCACGTACTGACTTTGAGACCAGGCCCTGGTCCACATCATAAAAAAGGAAAGGCTGAGGGTCAAAATGGTCTTTATGGGGCCTAAAATGCTAGAAGTGTATTGATTATGTGCTTGCACAGGGATCTTTGTCTTGAGAGTGCTGGTCACACGTCTCATACCCTGTGGTGGGTTGGCCTTGGCTTGCTGTCAGGTGCCCACCAAGCCACTTAGGGAGGTGAAACGTGTTCCCCTTTTAACACACTATGTTTGAAAGGAAGGCTGGTATGAAGGCAGAAATATTGAAAGGGCATGATTGTTGGGGAGTGGCTTGGCCCTTGGGGTGGGAGTGTTTCAGTCTGTGCAAAACTATGGAAGGAGAAAAGCAACTGGGATGCCACAGCACTGAAAGTGGTTTAAGAACAGAGATAGTTCTAGGGTGTAAGTTCTAGGGCAGGGAAAACAAACCCTCAGCCTAAGTAAAGCCAACACCTGGATTCCTCTGAAGTGCTCAGACCAGATTTGTTCTGGAAGGGAATGCCAGGTAGGATACTTGTCACAGAGCTGTCCTGCTGGGAACATAGTTTATCCTGGTGCAGCTCTGCTTTGGCTGGGGACTTAGCCCTCTCCTTTCTGCCCTCTGATCATTGGCAAAATAAATTCTGCTAACAAGAACACTGTTTTAATGGAGCATCTTCCATTCTGCTGGAGTTAGCACAGCTATGCCAGTTCAAATCTGGCAAAGTTGGGCCAGCAGAATTTAGTGGCTTTAGCCTGACCTGAGATTATGCCCCCTCATCCTCTTTAATTTCTAGGATGCAGAAGCCTCCTTGTTGTAAAGTCATATGTGAGATATCAAGTGAGAACAAGGGCTGGTCCAGAATTTCCTGTCCAGAATGTATGCATTTTGCTGCTGTGAGAGAAGGAGGGTTTACTGCGTGCACCATGAATTCGCTTCTCCCAGCTCTAGAAACAAGGACAGACAGACTTGGTCAGGTTGAAGAAGTTCGTGGGTATGTGTCTTGCACTGATAGGGCCTGGAGACTATGCTCTTGGGTCACTTTTGTGCTAAACAGCAATGCAAATACCTTAATATTGTAATCTTTACCCAGCAAGTTTCAGCCCTGACCTTTGGAGGGAGAGGTGGTTTATTTTCACGCAGCCTGCTTGGTGCTGCTTAACGTTCCCACTAAAATAGGCAACAAAGAACTTAGTTAAGAGCTAATGAGAAGTTTAAGTTACTGGAAATCTTTACAGAGCCTCCAATATGTTCTGCATCGCACTTTAAATTAATTTCTTCCTGTTAACTGGTAGATAGCTCTGTGGATGACAGTCTCACGTTTTAGGAACAGGACTGATGTGCTCAGGCAGAGCCTAACAGCTCCAAAAGCCAATCTGAGTAAGCTCATTTACGTAAATCACCCAGGAGCAATTGAGTGGTTGCAGCCACTTGTAACTTTGACCATGTTTTCCCAGTTTTAGTCACTGCAGCCTGTTCCAGTTAGGTGCAAACCCTCTGCTCCTGAGAGGAGATCTTTGTTTGTGGGTGAACAGGAAGGCACTGTCGTAATACTAGTCCAGAAGTAGTACTTTTACTCTACTGGAGGGACAGGAGATGGATGGGCTTTTCAGGAGGAACAGTGGTCTGTATCCTCAAAGATATTTAGGTACTTGATTCCTGTTGGTTTTGTCATGATCCAGGTAGTGTGTAAATACCTGGAACAATCTGACTGGAGATAAGCCGGTTTCTTTATGAAACAGTACTCAATGTTAAACATAGCAATGGCTCAAATGCTGAAAGGAAGGCTGGAGAGCAAAAAAGCCATGTGATTATTTGGGGCCCTGAGAAAAGGCCTGAAGGACAGCCAAGCAAGAACTGCTCTGCGAGATCCGAAGGCATTCTGTGTTGGCAGTTCATCGATGAAGGTTGCTCATTATTTGCTTATTTTGAACATGTTGTTTGCTGAAGGCCAAAGCCTGTCAGATCTTAGGAAGGCTCTTTTTCAAGAGCTTTTGTTGCTTCAGCAAACAGGTCATGAGTCCAACCCACCCACTCCACAAACAAACATTTCTCCAGATTATCAGGGGAATGGAGTTCATATGACAGAGAAGTCAGTTTTGTAGAGACAGATCGCTTAGGGTGTGGGGGGTTTTATTGTGTGTGTCCAAGTCTTTGCCCTCCACTCCTCAACTTTCTCCTCATGCGTCTGATATAATGGCTCTGTGTGTGTGTTGATTTCATTCCTTTTGGAGCTGCTTACCTCTCTAATTATAATCACTAAGTATTCAGCACTTCAGTTGGCTGTGTTCCCAGAACAAAGGCTATAGCTGAATACAAATAACTGAATTAAAGTAACGTTGGCTTATAATCAGGGGAAGGCCCTGTGTTGCTTGGAAAGTTTGAGACATCACTAAGCAGAAAGGTAAATCTACCTGCTCACATGCAAAGTGGATGCCTGACTGCTTTCCAAACCAGCCTCCATACATATCTGCAACATCACTTCTCCTGGTGAACTTCATAGTGAACTCAAGGGAGATGACAGCAGCAATTTAAATAGTATACTGGGACAAGGAGGAATTGTAAGTGGGTAAGAGTATTTTCCAGAGACAGAAAAATAACTCACAGAATGCCGTAGCTAGAGTAGAGGCGCTTGAATTGTTGACATGAAAGTAGGGCAGGAATTACTTATAGATGGTATCTAAAAGATATTTTAGCGGAAGCCCAATGTGGAAATACTGTATTAATCTTGCTGTTAAAGAAACCAGTTTGGTTCTGAGAAAGAACTGGGAAGAAGAGTGGGTGAGAGCAGCTTTTGGAGGAATTCAAATAGATTGCTCTTCTAAGAGAAGGGAACAGAGAAGTGACATGTGCCAAGAAGAAGAGAGCTCATCACTCTGCACTGATGATTAATTCAGAAAAAAGAAGAAAAAAAAAAGGCTGGAAGACATAGCTCATTGTGATCTTACATATAAATCCACTCAAATTGTCAGTAGTCGTTAATTAGAAATTATTTTTGTCCTGATTTTAGCCGTTGAGTTTGTTTCTGTTAGGGTTTTGGTTTTTTTTGGGGGGTGGGGGCGTGGAAAGTTGGATGTGTTTGGTTTGGTTTTTTAAATGTGGCTGGTGGAATTCAGACCTGAAGTGCAAAAGCATCAATACAGTTTTGTTTTCTTATGGCATCATTTTTGATGAAAATGTCACAGAATGAAGCCATCCTAGAATATTGTTATTAACTGAAGGGTTTTGTTTCAGATTTTTTGTGGGATATAGTTTTTCCTGAAGATGTTAGATTTCCAGTCTTTACCTCCATGTTAATGTTTTCTATTTATTAATTCTTTTCCACAGTGCATCAGATGTTTGCTTGCATGGATTATTAAAGCCCAAGATGGTTACCAATGTAACTTGGATTTGAAAGGATTTTTTAATGCATGAAGTGCCCAGCATCACAATGGTACAGATCTCAGTCATGATAAGGAGAAGGGGACAGTGTTAACCTGCTCCTGCCTGGCAGTGTCACACGGACATCTGAGGCGTGCCTGAAAATAGGTGTTCATGTAGAAGGTATTTGACAAGGAGAAGGGAAAGGAGGCATCAGGGACATTTCAGGCCTTCAGGGCACAGTTTTGAAGGTGTTGAATTCTTGCTTTGATTTTATAATGACCGTGTTTCCCTCCCAGGCCTGAAGCAGTAGAGGAGCTGCAGCAAATGCTCTGGAAACAAAAGAGCTCAAAAGAAATATCTGTCAGCCAGTGGTCCCTCAGGCATACACCATTCCTTCCATGCTTACTATCCTCCAGCTCCAGGGCTGCAAGGGTCAGCGGAGCTGCTTGGGTTTCCTCTATACCCATGAAAGGCTTTGTACATGCTGGGAAATCCCTCTGGGGAGATGTGGTCAGCTTCCTTTTTCCTTTGAGCTCCTGGAGTGGATCAGCTGTTGGAGGTAAGGCAAGCCCTTGGGCTGTGAAGGATAACACGAAGTTCCCAGAGTCCACAGGGCTGGTGTGAAGTGCAGCTTCGAAACGCATGTGCAACCCTGTCTCCTGCTGTCTCGGTAGGGCATCATGGCACAGCTCTACCACAGCCTTCAGGACAGCATCAAAGCACCTTTGAGGCATCTGCTCTCAGAATTCATCAGAGATAGCTTAGGTATTCCTGATCCTCCCAGGGACTGAGCTGTATGGTTGCTTGAAGTCTTTGCCAATGCTGTATTTCAGGAGTTATCATTAACAACAGGATCCTGCTCTGAGAAATGCTAGTCTGTGCTCCAGCAAGCTGGAATGGGGGAGGAGAAACTGCAAAGCAGGCATTAGTTTTTTGTTAAGCAAGCTGCACAGATGCACCAGGTCTAACCCTGTGTTTTCTGAGCTGCTCATTTTATCCTTCACCAGTGTAAAACATGATGTATCACTTTTCTGGCAGCATATGTTTTGGTTTTTTTTCCCTCTGGCTTGGGGTTCTACTTGTGAAAGAAAAAAAGAAAAAACATATTTTTGGAATAAAAATATTTTAGTGAAAATGGAAGGTGATGCATGAATGAAAAATAAAATTGCACCTTTCCAGATAAGTTATGCATGAATACAACATTCAGAGTGGCCGTTTGCTTCTCGAACATGCAGTAGGTTTGTGTGATAACGGAATGTCAGCTTCTACAGGTAGGTTTCACAATTTCGTCTGTGATCCAGATGCAATGGTTTTGGCTCATTTAGAGATCATCTTTGGCCTTTAGGAAGAAACTGTGTTCTGAGGATGAGGGAAAGATAGCACCTGATGGTTTTTCCCTTCAGCTGCTGTACCTTTGGAGGCAAAGCCTCCACCACACTATGAGCACCTGTTATGCTACCCAAGAGGAAGTCCACCAGGGTAAACAAGTAGGGGAAATTCGTTTACCATGTCCTTCACTCTTTACACATTTCTTCCCTGTGACAGGAACTGCTGCTTTATTTATCACTATCCAGAATTATCTATTTTTTTTTAGTTGCTTTGGAAGTAGAAGAGTTTTGGATGGTGTTTTTGTTCATTATTTGGGTGTTTTGTTTTTTTTTTGAGAGGGATAAAAAGGTAGAGAAGTGGTAGACCAACCCCCTTTTATAGAGCGTTTTGTTCACAGATTCTTTTAGATCCTTCTTTCCTGGTTAATAGATTTATTTGATCTGATCCGGCATAGTTATCTAGTCTTCAGTTATAACAGATCTAGCCCATAATAAGCTCTGTTGATCCAGAGAAAAGGAGAATATAACAGCAGAGTAATTTAATTGCGAACAGCTCTTCAGTTAAGTAGACAATGACATTACAAAGTCAGTGGCTGGAAGCTGAAGACAGAAAAATTATACCTCTTTCTAGCATACTTTATCTACAAACTCAGAATAAATGAGATTAATAATCATAATAAATTTAAGGGTGCTTTGGACCTTTGGATTCTTGGGCTGGCATTTATCTCACCCAGAGTTGGGTACCTACAATGCATCTACATCTACTTCTCAGAACTCTGTGTCTTGTTTCCTTTTGGTGAGGATCCAGTCAGCAGAGTTAATGGAATTTAGGGTGTGATTCACCCAACCAAATGCAGGCACTTAATTTAAGATGAAGCAAATTAAGCTCCATTGGCTACGTTGACCATATCCCCACCAACTGTAAAAGGACCACCAGGTGACATTATAGACACCTACATGCAGGTAGATTATTTCCATCTCTGAAGGCTTTGAACTCAGCCTGAACGACATGCTCCAGGCCAGCCAGTGATGAAGAGCCGCATGCAAAGCAAGGCTTTAGTTGTCAAGTTTTGCAGGAAGTTAGAGGGGATGATCACCAACCCCTTCTGACCATAGAATCTGTGAATCACCAGTGAGTAATTTCTCCAACTACTGTTGAACACTCTGCTGATTGTTTTGGGGCTTTCACTATGATTTCCCCCATCCCTAACCATTCATCTCTGCCATGGCCAGGATATCAAAAGGGGGCCCGTGGAGAGGTCTTGTTTTGGATCTTGGCTTGCTGCAGGGAAAAGTGAGGTACTGAAGTGTGTAAGCACCTTCCAGCTCATCCTGCTTATTTCAGACTGATGCCAGCAGAGATATGGATCATTGCTGAAATCAGTAACATTTTCAGCAAGTTCAGGGGCCTGCCCAAGCAGAACGGCTCACAACATTAGGGCCTGTTTTTATATGTCACACTTGATAATGATCTTCTTGGCCTCGCTTGCCTCAATTTATCAATTATTTCTTCCAGACTGTTTATGTCCAATTTCACATGAGAGCTGTTTGCCTGATGTGTGTGTCTTTGTGAGGGTTTCCTGTGTGCCTTGAAATGGTTCCCCTTGCCAATGCACCCTGCCTGTTGTGTCCCAGCTGGTTCCCTTGCTGTGGACATACACTGTTCTCCATCTGCTTTGGACACAAGAGGCTTATCAGTGCGTGCAGAGAGCCATACTGAGACATATTTGTTCCCAGGACATTTCGCCCTTCTGCATTCACTCTAAGCTTTCTTTACAGTTGCTCTTTTCAGGCCACTGGTGTCCATCCCACCCACTGATGTTCTCCTGGGCACCCTTATTCCTTATATTGTGCTTTTTTGTGGCTGTCACACTGCTGGTTCCATGCCACCCTTCCAGCTGGGAAGCCATAGAGCCAGTTGGCATCAGTATTTACCTTCGTTCAGCACCCATCTTTCCTCCTCATCTTGTAAGAAGGATGGAGAAAGACTTTTTACCAGGGCCTGTAGTGACAGGACAAGGGGTAAGTTTTAAACTAAGAGAGGATAGATTTAGATTGGACATAAGAAAGAAATTTTTTATGATGAGGGTGGTGAGGTACTGGAACAGGTTATCCAGAGAAGCTGCGGATGCCCCATCATTGGAAGCGTTCAAGGTCAGGTGGGGCGGGGCTTTGGGCAACCAGATCTAGTGAAGGATGTCCCTGCCTATGCCAGGTGGGGTTGAACTAGATGATCTTTAAGGTGCCTTCCAACCCAAACCATTTTGTGATTCTGTGACAATACAGCTCTGCTAAAGTTTCCATTAAATTTGAAGAACTTTCTGGGTTTTCTTTTTGACTCTTAATTTTATTCAGTGTTTTCTTTCTTCCCATACTAAGTATTGGCCTGATGGTAGATTAATCTATGCCAGATTAAAATACTTTGTGCCTTGCATTTCTCCCCTCCTAATACTGAAGACAAAGTCATCACTGTATTCTACTTTCATTGCTGTCCCCTGACTCATTAGTTTATTGCTGAATCTTCCTTAGAAGTTTGCCACTCTTCGGAATGCTGGCAACAATCCCATCACTACAATCAAATCTCTAGCTGTTTTGATTTGCTGTTTGTCTCTTCATGTCTCTTTCTGACCTTTGCACCTCATGGGAAATGCACATTTGTTTCCCTGTTGTCCTTTTGTGAACGTTGCAGCAAAATAATCCCCTTTAGTTTTAGCTTCACCAGGGACTTTTTAATGTCTTCTCTGTTCTGCCAATAAATTGTGTCACAGCCTGGGAGGATTTAAACCTGTCTCCTTTGCTGAACTTGTAGTTTCTCCCAGACTGTTGTCTGCAACAGATTTTTACTGGTCTTTTCATTTAGCATTTTAAGACGTTTGGTGTCCTCTGAGTCATTTGAGTTCCTTTCCTTCTCCATGATCTACTGTCTTTATTTTTCACATCTCTTGCTCTTTTCACTTTCTTGTTCATTAAGTTCACTCCACTCCCATCAACTCGCCACAAGTATCAAGCTGAACTTTGGGACACAACACACACTTGGGTGTCACTTAATACTTCCCTTTCTTTTCTCCCTTTTTTCCTTGGGATCACCAGGTTTCCCCCAAACTGCTCCACGTGCTCCCCTTCTGACCCAGACCAGACCACACTATAACTCATTTATTTTTCTCCAATTGTTGAAGTCACGGAGATTAGTGGTATTGAGTGGTTTTGTTTCAACACAGTTACTCTGGGCCACAGGAACTAAGAGCATGCAAAAATGTAGTGCTTACACCAACACTGTTTCTCCAGTTGTGCTGGACTAACATGGCTCTTGTTGGTCCAGCACTCATTCAAGTGCCTGTTATTTTGCATGTGTGCTTCAGTCCAGCTGCATACTTGATGCTTTCATTGTTCATTCACCATTCTTCTCAGTGCTGAATTGTGAGTTGATGCAGATGTTTCTTCAAGAAGCTCCACTACTAACCAGGTCTCAGCCGTATGAACCCCAGTTGCCGTATGTGGACTGGGGACAGGCATCTACTGGAAACTTCCCACATGGAATATCTGTGAGACCATTGACAAGAAACTCTGCCTTTTAATTCCTCTCTTGTCTGTCCATTGGCAAACAAAGGATGCACTCATCTTCCATCCATTTGGAAGACTTTGTTTGCCAAAGGATGTTTTACTGCCTCTTCAAATCTACAGAAACCATAAAAGTTGAGCAAAGCAGCACAGTTCAATGTCTTAGTCTGCATTGTTCTGTAGCCAGCAAGTATTCCTGAGCATAAATAGCAAAATTTGCTGCCACTTGAAGTATTCAAAGATTGCCTGTAATATATTAATGAAAAACAATAAGCTATCTACAAATGGAGCCACACCTTTTTCGTCCAACCAGAGGAGAAGGTGGATTAAACCCTTGCCTCATTTTTCCACAGCCCTTACAAAACACTGAGCACCGTTTACAGTTGTGAGCCTGATTATCGCTATGCTTCCTTAGCTCAGGGAAAAACAGCTTTTCCTGGTGTAGACTATATTTGCATTTATATTTATTCATTTGCATACAGATTTTTATGCCCTACTCTTGAAAGGTAAAGAGATTCCAGATCTTTTAAAGGCAATAACAGTTCATTTTATACCCTGTTCTCCATAACAATAATCGCTATAACTCTGAAGCTCCCCTGGTATTTTAAGAGCAATAAAGAAGGAGGCGGAGGGGAAAAGATGAGAAAATTTTCCTAGTAATTGGTGACACTCCAGGGTACAGCTCTGCAGTGCTTTACTCCTGCGAGTAATCTCATTATCCTCAGTAGGGCTGATTGTACAGAGGTGGCAGGATCATGCCCCAGAAGTCCAGCCTTTAATCAAATGTACCTGTTTAAAAGGAACACATGGCTGCCTTTCAGTGGGAGCCTTTAGCTCTGAAACGAGGATGTAAATTAGCCAAAATGCCTCAGAGGGAGGAAAACTCCATCTGCCAGGTTTTCCCTCTGCTCTTGCTGAAATTAATCCGTCGTGTGTGTGTGCATGTGTAGGGGGATGATTCTTTGCTATTTTTCCTTTTGATAGAGGTTCAGACACCCATTTACAGAAACAAACACAGGCTTTCTCCATGTGTCTGAGAAAAACACATATAAAGGGCTGTTTTATACAGATGAGGTAAAAAGCCACATAAATCGTTAGTCAGGAAGGGGCAAGAATTTCATAAAAGTAACAGGCATTTGCCAGGGACTCTCTCTAGTATTGCAGAAACACAACGGCCCCGTAGAGAGGAATGGGAAAGTATGAAAGTCAGGCAAGACCTGTAGGAGAGGAGAGAGTCAGCAGAATGGTGTTGCTTGGCTTAAAAAGGAGATGAAGATGAATGGATGCAATAAAGGTATATAAAATATTGGATTGTACAGAGAAAGTATAAAATGGACTGTAGTATAACATTTCTTCTGATCACTAAATAAAAGACTAAAGAAACGTAAAAGACCACAGTTAAAGGAGATTGTTAGTGTTTGTTTATTTTTTTGACATAATGCATAACTTCCTATCACACTGATACTATTAAAGCAAAAAAAATAAATCATAGAAGGCTTAAAATGAAAGAGTTGGATACTGGTAAATGTACTCAAATTCCCTAAGTGTCAGTTAGAAAGGAAAGTCTTTGAGAAAATATCTTACATCCAGAGTGTGGTTTAGCCCAAATTCCAGATTTGTGGCGTAACAGGAATAAAAATCATTGTGTTTTGGGGCATTATATTTTGCATAAATGCGAACAAATGTTACCACATCTTCTGTAGCTATCAGATGGGCTAAAACTAGGAAAGAAGTATCAGCTCTCCTGTACTAAGACATGTGAATGCCAGGTGTAGAAACAAAAAATCTCTGGTTGTGTCAGAAAAGTTTAAAACAAGGCCCAAAAGCAGTCTTGCTCTTTTTTTTTTTGTTTCTGTAAGAACAGTCACAAACTCAAGTGGAAAATGAATGACTCACATCAGAACAACAGCCTGGCTCTTCTTCCACTGCCTCCTTCCCCTGCTTGTCACTCCACCAGGCATCTGAGGTTCTTTCCAGCTTCTGCCATGTCCCTAGTGACCTTCAGGAGCAGCTTGAGGACAGTTATCTCATCTGACGTAAAAGACCTTCCTTCGCTGATTTTCAACTGCTGTGGATAAAGCAACAAACTACACAGAGAGGTATTGATCATTTTTGGGGCATTCCTCTCATGGCAAAACTCTTTAGCCTCCTTAAAGCATTTTGCTCTTCAGCTGCTAATATACTGCCACTGATAACTTATTGTTACAGTCAATGTCAGGAATGGAAGTACAGGTGTCCTGGTACAGGACTGGTCCTGCATTCAGTAGAGATGAAGAGCCTGGGGAGGTTGTGCTTGGCCTTTTGAACAGCACTAAACAGCTGGGACAGGCATCATAAAGTGGCTTTTAGTGCTTGGCTGCTTCTCCTGACCTGGATCTTTGAGATCAGTTTAAGCCATACCCATTTACACCAAATGAGGATCTGACCTCCACTTTTAGGAAGACACCAAGCTTGTTTACACAATAATTGACTTGGCTGCCATCCCAAGCTAAGCATCTTTTTCTTTTGGCTTTGGCCAAGTTGGGTTCCTGTTATGGTTAGTCCAGGCTTGTACAACAAATATTTGGCAACCGGCAGTGTTGCTCAGCATGAACTTTTTGTTCTGCAGCTGGTTACACAAGACCTAGTGCTGGGTTAGTTGAATATCTGCTGCTGTGGGACAGTACTGGTGAAAGTGCGGTGAGTGGGGGTAGCCGCACCAGCTAGGCTGACTCATGACACGGAGCCTTGCCTGACTCCGTAGTGACCCTTTTCAGCTGTGGCATCCTATGATAATCTGTCCCACAGTCCCCGCAAGTGGGTAGCAGAGGATTTGGAGAGGTTTAAAAGTGCCAGTGGAACAAAGCAGGTGAAGAGTGTGCAGGGCATCTGGTAGAGGCTGGAGGAGAAGCTGCACGATGCCATGTCCGTTCCCTCTGCCTAAGGCTGTGGTGCGTAGCTGCTGGTTGTTCTACAGCACTGGGCAATATGACACCATCCACTCTCGTGTTCAGATTAAATTGGACCACTTTTAAGCCAATATTTACTTTTTTGTTTTAAAAAAACCCCTTTTTTTACAGCACAGAAACCTTCAAATCGTTCCTTGTATGCTGAGTGTGTGTGTGTGTGAGTGAATTAAATGCATGCTGCAAGGAACATAACTGTACTTCACACTGGTCGGTAAGTACAGCTTCGTTCCCATCCACAAAGAAATAGGGTCAGCCTCCTGCAGCCTAGTGGGGGACCTGGCTCCTCACTCAGCCTGTAGAGATGACTACTTTCTGGGCAGAGCTAGATATGGGTTTTGAACAGGTTTATTTATGAAGAATTGAGGCAGTCTCACTACAGCAATGATTTCATTTGGATGCAAATATGTAAGGAAACTTGTATGGACCAGACAAACATCTATCAGGAATGAGCACTTCAGGAATGATATCTTAATCTTGTGAAGGATGATGGTCTAGCTGACCCCCTAAGACTCCTTCCACATCTGCTTTCTGTGGTAACTTGTCCCTTTAAGTTAATAGTAATTTTCTGAGGCAGGCCATGTGGACACAGTCCCTGGGAGCCTGGGGGCAGGGTTTTGGTAACAAGGAAGGTGATGCTCACTGCGGTGCAGGTCTGACACGTAGGTGGACTCAGAAGTTCCTGCAAGACTTGATATCTCAATTTTGTCAGGCTAAAATATCAAAGCTTGTGTGTTGTTAGCTGCTACATTGCTCCCCTCCCTGATCACCCATCCTCTCGGACTTTCACTTCCTCACTCTGATTTGGTTATACCCATGATGTTGAAACACTCCTCTCTGTGTATCTCCTGCTGCTACTATTAGTTCCTTATTTGCTTTCTGAAATCTCTTACATTTGTTTACAGATGAAACCCTCTGAACTTCCCCTACGTCGCCACCTCTGGACGTTTGCATGTGGAGACCTCTTTCATAATTTTACTTTTTCCATTAAAGCTGCATATTCTTTAGATTCTTTCTCTCTTTTTTTTTGTTTTCTTTTAATGCTATTTCCCTTTACTCTCTGGAGTTTTCCAGTGTGTAGCTCATACTCTTTTCCTTTCTTTCAATTTCCCTGGGGCTGCCTACTATAGAAGTAGTTGTCTTTCTTTTCTCCTGGTCAATTTGATGCTTTTTTTGTTCACACATAACTGTTTGTTCCCACTGAAGCTCATGTGGGCTATACAACTGAAATTTGTTTCACTAATCCATACAAGAAACTCTTCCAAGACTAAAATATCTACTAGCCACACTAATTTCCCTGCGAGCTCCCCAAGGTTTGAATTGTCTGTGCTATTCACAGAAAGTCTAGATTTGAGGTCATATTCTTTTAGTTAACTAATCTTGTTCTACCCAGAACAGCCAACAGATTGGTGTTTATGAGACTTGCCTGGGATGTTGAAAACCTGAGATCCAACCCCTGATCAGGATCAACAAGGGACTTGAACTTTGGTCATCTTTATCCAGCATGGAGGTCCTGCCCAGGAGATTGCTGACCTTTCTGAGATGGGTGGCTCTCAGAGGTCTGAGAAAATCTTTTAGAGGTTTCAGATTTGTCCTGGTGTGAAACAGGAGGTATATCAAAAGTGGAAGTGGTTTGGGAAAACCATTTCCCACAGAGCTGCCACAGGGCTCCTATCCTCCGCTTTGTACAAGTGGTCACGATGTGGGGACTGGGATGATTTATTGCTAATTTCAACCTTCTCTTGGACTTCAGGACCACTTACAAAGTAGTAACCTGTGATTTTTCCATAATCTGCATCCCTCGGTCCTGAGCATGGACACCAAACATTGCTGAGTGCTTCTCCCTCTTGTTCATCCCTTAGAAAAACGTAGCTCTCTTCTGCTCTTGCAAAAATGAGCATCAATCCAACTTCCAGCTGTGATTTGCCTCAGTATGGAGGGTCACAACTTCCTTCACTTGTCTTTTTAGAACAAGCTGTATTTATTTCTCCATGTTTTAAACTCAAGGCAGAATCTCCATCTCTTATTGTTGTTACTTCTCTAGACGAACATTTCCTTCCTCTTTACCAGTTTATGCAATAGAGTAAAATTGCTGGTAAAATTGGCAGTGCATGTTTTGTTAGACACATGCAGGCAATTGCATTAGTCTATCTCCTAAAACAAAAATAAATAGAATAAAAAAGGTGTCCCCTTTTTCATCAGTCAGCAGAAATAAATCTGTATTTTAGTTGGAAATTTTGAAAGTCGAAGTCTTCAATTAAAGCAAATCAGCCTGTTCTTCCTCTTTACGTACAGGTGAAACCATAACTTTTCCTGCCAAACAAATCCACCAAATACAGTTTATGTGTTAATTTTTAAAAGGTGTAAAGTGCAGTACAAGATATAAATGACAGTAGAACTGGCTTGTACATTCAAGACCTGATTGCTTCAGTCATAGGCTACTGCATTCTGGTCTATATCCTTAAATTTTTGCCAAAAGAAGCACATCCTCTGTTACCGCAACTGGAAGGATGAGCAGCCTTTATCTGTATTAAACTAAAAATCTGTTAAATTTCACTCCTGTTATTAGCCTGCAATCTAAATTCTCCATCAGATATACAGGCAAACTAATCCCCACGCAAAACTCTGACTTCCTGTAAAAATACACTGATCATTAGCTATTTTTTCCTTTTGTTTTCTTCTCTCAGTTGTTTTATTTTTGTGACTGGAGAACTTCAGCCCTTGCCTGTGGGTAAACAGCTAGGTTGTATAAGATCGAAACAAGCAGTGAATGAATGTATAAGCAGACCTTCTGAGTCTCATGCCTTCAAAGTGAGATTGCTTCATCTGGCACTTCAGATTCCTCCTTTGCTGTGACCGTATCACCCACTGGTGAAGACAAATCAAATGTGTTTCTCCCAGCAGTGTGCCATGAGAGACTGATTTGGTTCAGAGTGGAAGGAGGACCTGTGGAGTACATGACCATTGCCACAAGGATCGGCATTACCCAACCACTGGGAGGATGTCCAAGCTGCCTGTGTCAAGAATCTGATTGCCCTCATTTTTTTCTCATCTTCCTTTGAGTCTCCTGCGGTCACCTGCAAGTCATCTCTTTCTGCTTTACCTTTCTTCATCAGGGGAAGGGTGTCTTGTTTGCTGTGAGGAGATGGTGCAAGGTTTCAGGAGCTGCAGTTTCTGAAGACTTCCTCTGCAGAAAGCTGTTGGCATTTGCAATGCAGCTTCATCACAGAGCTGAAGTGAACAAAAATGTTTCCAGAGAGGAAGCTCTGTGTGGCATCTGCCGCTTTGACTTCGAGGCATTTGGAGAGATGAAGTAAGCGTAATATTAACTGACTGGGAAGCAAATCCTTTCTCTTTAAAGTTCTTATTAAATGCAAACTGCAGAGGAAGAGCAACGGAAAGCATCAATCCAGATAATTTACTGTTACCCCCAAGGAGCAGATTCATTGTCTATTTTCAAGGAGTTGCTGTGCAGCTATTAAAGAGCATTCTTGGTTTCTTAGGGAGGAGGGGAATGTACCCCTCTTACCATTAATTATTAATAATTGCTGGCATATTTAATGAGTTCAGAAAATTATCAGTTCATTCATAATAACCTCTTCTGCCTGCCCCTTTCAGATCCTCTAGGAAAAAAACCCCAACAGACAACAAAATGGAGCTACTACATTTCAAGATGACTAATGGGACTTACATAGCATAAAATGGCAGGATGAAGACAGAATTTCTGTAAAGGTTGTTGCTGCTTAGATAGCTTTAGAAATGCAAGACAGTTTATTTCATTAAAAAGAAAACGAAGGTAGAGACAGAGACAGCCATAACATAACCCAGCTACTGAAATGTCATAACTTTAACTTAGCTCTGAGCATGCAAAAAGGAAAAGAATGAGGAATTAGGTATTCAGGAAGAGCAGATCCCCATAAAGGCTGGTTAAAGTCAGCAGCGAGAGTTGGGAGGCTGATCCCAAAGGGGAATCCGAGTGAGGCGGGAATTGCCTTGTGAATGTAGTTAATCTACAGCCATTCAGGGTGCAGCTTTTGAGCCATGTCTTTACAGTGCCTAGTAAAATAAGGCCCTGGCTTGTGACTAGGAATCCTAATGCTGATCCCTAACAGCAGCCAGCATTGTTAAAATGTCAGCAAGAATGATAAGAGGTATCAGATGGTTGGGGGAAGTGGGAAAGGCAACAACTATGTTTCTGCTCTTTTATTTGCAAAAATGGATCCTGGCAGTTACAGACCCGCTGAGGATTGCTTTGCTCCTTCAGAATAGAACAGGAAGGAGAAATAATAGGAAAATATCTTATGAAGTGTGACAGCAGATGGGCTATTAAATATGACTCGCAGTGTGGTGTGCTGGCAAACTCTTACTAATGACCTTGTGACTCGGCAGCCACATCGGCAGAGGTTATAGACTTGACAGGCCATCTCTGCCTAGCAAAGGTGAGCCTGAGCCTAGCAAGCATCATGCTGTTCTGAGACTCGCGATGCCAAAAATGTTCTGTCTGATGCAAGGAAACTGGATTATGTGAATAATTACAATTCATATCAGAGATGAGTGTTGTGGACTATGTGGGTGCTAAAGTTCTTTCTATCCACAAACACTTCATCATTCTTTTAAGTTATCAAACAAAGGGGCCCATGCTAAAGGTAGAGGTGTAAAATGGGGTTATCTTACCCACATAGTAAGTAGGAATAAGTGAGGGAATGTGGCACAAAGGTGACAAATGCAGTGAAAATGCCAGAGCTGTTTACAAATTAATAGATCCATGTTTTATTTGTCCTTTAAAGACCAGCTAACAAGACCACTGTACAATGTATAAGGTAGGGAAGGCCCCTGCTGTAGAAAGGGAATGTACAGGCTGATCTAATACTTATCTATTTTTAATTTCTGTGTCACAGATGAAAATTTAATCATCAAGTCTTCATGAAGCCCGAAGATCACCTGTTTTAGAATGGTTGTAGATTCATACAACGTGTACAGGAAACGGTCAGGGGAAAAATAAATTGCAAGTCTGATGCCAAAGCTCTCCTGTGGTTCTTCTGTTACAGAGCATCTAAATCGTGCGTCACAGCCTTTGTGATTGTACTGTGTGCTGAGGCGAGCAGTCAGAGATGTAGTTCTGTTGCTGCCTGTGATGCTTCCAGTTCCAGGTGCATTTAATTTTGTTTATGGCTGCACTGGACTTGCATAGGGAAACGCTTATACCTCTTCCCGGTGCTATGGAGGCTACATGGTCTTGTGAAATAATGACATTAGTATTCTGGTATTACTTCAGACTTTATATAAGAAGATATAGGAGGCATGAAATAGCTTGTATCTGACAAGTATTTGTGGTATTATGGGAATGCAACACTTTTCCTTTCTGGGGGCTGGGGGAGTTGTGTCTCCTTTGCCTTGGGTGAGCAGTTTGTGCCTAGGCTGCTCCAGAGGCCATCGGAGCTGAGCAGAGAAAGGAGTGTGTCCTCTCTCCTGAATCGTACTAATATGTCTCATTGAGTCATCATGGGGAGCCTGATCTTTGCTGGATAAACCCTCTTGGGAGGGTAAGTAAGAAGCAATTGTCAGTGAGGGCAAACCTGAGAGCATGTCTCTGCTGAGGGAGCAACACAGAGAAATTTGATGGATAGGGCAGAGAGGTAAGAGAGGTTGGGAGGAAAAGCACCTCTAGTTTCCCAGTTCTTTGAGGGAGAGAAAAGCTTTTGTCCCTCCGTGGTCGCAATCTGAAGATCTGCAACAAAAATACGAGCAAATCTCAGCGTCTTCCTCTTCAAAACTTACTCCTGTAGTGATTTCAAAGAGAGTTTGAAAGGTTTTTTATAATACCTATAGGACTTCAGGATTCAGATACCTCACTTTGGCCAATATTCATGAAGACTGAACAGTTTAGTGAAGCTCACAAGCCCAAGTTTTCCGGATCCCTGCACCACATGGCTAATTTGACTCACTGCAACAAATCAGAGCAACCTCAATTCAGTGACCTCATGGAGCTGTTGCAGCAGCAAGGTGTGGGCTTGTTCAGAACACATTTCCGGTGCATTCCCGGAGCTAGGGATTATTTGGGATGGTGCAATACTGGATGTCCTCCTGACACTAGGAAACCTCAGCAAAGGTTGCCCCACAGCAGTTGCAAAAGCACAGCCAAGAATTTGACCTACAATGTTCTCGGGTCTTATCCCTGTTCATAGCTATGCAACCCAGAAGAATATGGAGAGGCAGAAGGAAGCAGAGGGCTCTTCTCTGACAAGAAGGGACTGTGGGCTCTTGTGCAATAACCCTGCACTCCCTATTTTCCAAGAGCTTCATTAGCCTCTCTTGCACAAAGCCAAATGAACACCATCTTAGGACAAGCATCAGAGTCCTCATACAGCCTCCCGAAATTCCTGAGGCCAGTGTGAGTGCCTGCTTTTCCTGACGCAGGAGGATTGCCTGTGTAAACTTCTCTCTGTGACTTCAGCTGTGTAATCTGTATTCAGAAAGAGGTGCTGCCTTTGTCCCTCTGGCTGCCTTTGTCTGGCTGTCATCTGTGCCACCGGTTCAGAGCGCTGTGGCAAGGGAAGTGCAGCAGACACAGCTGGAGGTGATGTCAAGGGGGGGGTAGAAAGACATCACAAGTGGAAGGCAAGAGTGAAACTCTAATTGAGACTCAGCAAGAGTGAAAATACTGTGTCCCCTCAGTGGAGCATGCACGGAAAGCGCAAAAGATTATCTGCCTTACATCTTGTGCTTCAGTGTGTCTCTGCAGGTTTCAGTCCAATTCCACATGATTGTTCCTTTTATTTTACCAAGAGGTGAGGATCCCCACGCAGGAAGTTAAATCCCAGAGGAAATGGACTTGCTTTCCTTTGATTTCTCCTATTGACTCCATAGAAACCTGCGGTCCCCATAGGACCCCAACCTTCCCAGGATTACAGACCAAGCACCGTATGAGATGCAGGAAGGCAGCCTGCTCTGCAAGCTCCTGCTGTCCCACCTCTAAAACAGATTTTGAGCATCATTTACCAGCAAGGCCCAAATGAGGCTCTCTCAGTCCTAATATGAATTCCATTGCTTAATGAGAGCGCTCACGTTCTCCATTTCCCTTACTTGTGGACAGATAGATGTTGTCAGGGAAAAAAAAACAAACTTCTTTAATTGGGGGTGGATAGGTATAAATGGACTTTTTTCCTCGGTGCCTGGAGTGGAGCTGAGCCTGGCAGTAGTGTGTCAGTGTGTCAGTGTGGGCAGCTCCCGACCTTTTTGCAGCAACCTCTCTTGTGCAAATTGGCCATGTCTTCTTCCCTTCCTGTTTCTCCACTTTATTCCCAGCCTGGTGGTGATGCTGACACCAAGCTAGCAAGACTACCTGAACCTATCTGTCCTGTAGCGCTTTTTTCCAGGGCTTCTTGTCTGGGAAGACCCTGGAGGTCCCAGAACTCCAAAAAAACTTGTTCACAGGGACAATCCATGCCTCCTGCTTGTAAAGCACTCATATTTCACCAAGCTGTTGGTGAATTATGTGCAGCTCCATTATGTCTCCTTCCCACTACAAATGGGGCTCCTGGGGTGGCTACGACTCCCAGGAGCTGATGTTGATGCAGGATCAGATTCTTACAGAGGAGGTTTTGACCTGTTTGGGTAAGAAGAGCTGAAAGGACAACATCAAATCATAAAGTAGGTCTGCTGAAAGTTCAGAAAGATTTCTCTTGTGAAAATGAGGTTAGTGCAAGGAGACAGCTTTGCTCAGCATTTACCTTCTGCAAATTTCCACCCCAGTCAGCTGCAATCATGTAAAAGAATGAGTAAGAGGAATGAAGGGCAGCATTTTGCAGTAAATTCCTGGTGATCTGAAGATTTCCTCTGAACTGAAAGAATAGCTACTACCATCCGTTACAAGAGTGTTTAAATGCAATCGGGTAGAAGCAAATAATCTTGAACAAATGCAGCAGAAACAGCTTTAAGATGCAACCAGTGTTCTGATTCAAAAAGCATGATTTCACAGGGGAAAAATCTGCAAGAACAATACTAATTAGAGATGTGTCAGGTGCTTGGCTCTGGATTTCTGTTATGCTAGTGTGTGCATTCCAAGGACAAAGCACAGGCAAGAATGGGGGTAGAAGATGTTGAAATTTCCTCATCATTTGTTTTCTCTTGAAGTGGCTCACTGAGGTCCTTGGAAGCAGAGGTTGGAGAATGAAGCGTGGTGAAGGCTCACTAGCCCCAGCTAGCATGCTGTCCACAGCTGGCTTCATTACTGGGTGAACTGTTGGAAATGCAATCGAGAATGAGATGGGAAAACTGAACTCTGTGATCAAAAACTGGAAGATAATTTTTTAACTCTCACAAACCACTACAGTTCCCAGCTTCAGACAGGGCTGGAAGTGGTGATACTGTGAGAAAAGACTGCTCCTGGCTAAGCATCCGACCACACTTCAGACTGACAGAAAACGTAGCAGAAATGTTGAGCTTCGCAGCTACACACAGTTCTACTCCCCAGGGTCCCTGCTGGCTAATTAGCGCTCTCCCTGCCATGAGCAGTGATGTTTTCAAAGTCCAGCTTGCTTTCTCTGTTAAAACCAAAAGGCTTTTGCAAGCAAGGGCATTAGTTGCAGGTGAAAGCTTCTTTTTAATTAAATCGGGACCAAGTTTCTCCCTGAAATTTTGATCAGCTAGTTTTTCTGTCTTTTTTTTTTTTTTTTTTTATAATTTCCCACAGATGTTCCTTCTCGTGTCTCATCATACTGATACCACTCCAACACTTGCTTCGCGGCTTAGCCTGCACGTTGTAAGACCCTTCTCTCATCACTTTCAGTGTATATTCATCACTCCTACAAGCCACAAGTTTTGCTGGTTGTACCGTGACATTTTGAAACCTTTTCCTATATACTCTGTGAAACAAATCTCAACTGGTGCTGCCTTTCTTTCCTAGAAGAAATACCTTCTGCTCAGAAGTCTAACCTGTTATTGATCATGCTTGGGAAAGACCCCTGCGGGTTTTCTAGGTACGATTTACACTGTTTTCTCCTGTCTGCTTGTTTAGCATTCAGCCATTTCATTTCTTACTGCTTTAATGTTGTTTATTGCAGTGGCTTGTATTTAGTATTTGACTCTACCTTAATGTTAGGATAAAAAACAGTGGTAAAAGAGACATTTAAAAATAATGAATCGTGTCATTATGCACATGTAGCTATGCATCTGAATATCAGTCACCTGATGTATAACAGGATTAATAACTGAAAAAGTGTTTTTTCTAGCTGAGCTGCATTTTTCAGACCCTGCAACTGTAATTTACAAGGGTGTTTAATGCACTGATCCTCACAGCCCCCTCCCTCTGCTTTCCACCTCTCTGCCCTGCATGCTATGCCTTTAAGGAGGAGCTTGTTCTCAGCGGGGAGAGTTGGGGAGATACCCAGCCTAGGAGAGGAACATCTCTGACAGGGCATGAGCTTCAGCTTGGCAACCTCAGGTCCCCTCCTACCACCCTGCTTCTGGGCTTTTACCTCCTTCTCACCTGACCTGTGCACGTTCGTTGTCCATGGCTGCGAGTGAGTGCAAACCTCTCTCGCACAAATTCAAGTTTGCCGCTGCTTGTTTCTATTGTCGTTTTTGATCTTGCAGGGGATGAGAAAATACTCGCATGCAAAGTTGTAAGCTGCCTGCAGTTCACCTGCCTGTTCTGGTGAATAAACAGAATATTCTGCTTATGACATACCCTTGCAAGAGGGGAATACTTAGCAGATGAACTAAGGCACTGAAGCATGAGTACCATTAGCCACACTTGCCAAAAGAGAGAAAGAAAAGAGATATAGTAAAGCAAAAATCCCCCGGTTTGGAAACTATTCCCTGACCACCTCACCTCAGCCACATACTAGAGAATCTAATCCTTTTTAAATTTCTCCCAAGCCCTTCTATCCTCATACAAGCATTTAACTTTATATACTTCGTATGAATAGTTCTCCAACAAATTATACTACCTGCATAAGCATCAGTTTGGGGTGTTTTACTATGTGATTTTTTCCTTTTTTTACAGAAGGCTCTTTGTACACTAATGGCATTACAGAGCTGATGAGTAATTTGATTTACATGAAATAAAATGGGGAAAATTGCATGAGTAAGATGAGCTAATGAAGCACTGAAGAAAGAAAATGTTACTGTGCTGTCAAAAAACCCAACAAAAAACCTCTGTAGGTTGACAAGAAACCAGACAAGTAGACTCTCTGAGTAATAAATTTACCAGCGGTGTAAGACATTTTTAGTTTTGATAACATCTTTACTAGGAATGGACTGAACCAAACTTTAATGTTTGCGTATCTTAAGATTGGGGATGTAGGGCTAAATAGGAAATTGCCAGTGTGTCTCTGTTGATTTAATGGCTTGTCTGAAAATCTTGAGCTAAAGCAGTGTTAGCATTTGTGTCCAGCAGTAGTTTTAAATGTTCTTTTTTTCCACTTTTGCTCTCTCTTAGTGCAAGCTTTAGGCTTATAAGTGGCAATTTCACTTATTCAAGTAGTGAGATGTTAACTGCTCAGGTGTATTTGACTTGTTCACAAGCAGTGGAGAGTGGGAAATCTATGGACCTTGGATTAATTTCCCTGGAGTTTAAGCGATAGTCTTGATTTTTTTTTTTCCTCTTTGCTTCTGCAAAATTCAGCCTGTAGATCTTGGGGCCTACAATTTCTTACTTACTTAAGACGCATTGGCACAAAGTCTCTGAAAAGCCCAGTGTGAATCACCCCCCAAAAATCACATTTTAAATTATTTGCTTCAAAAAAACACTGATGCTGGTGCCAGAAAACAGTCTGTAGAATAAAAAACAGCCCCTCTGTGTTTTATAATCTTAAGGGGAAACACTCCAGGGTTGGATCTGCTAGCTTGTACTAATGCCTAAGGGCTATAATCCAAAGCTGCAATTTATTCTGCCCAATGGGAGACTGCAGGCGTGGCTTTGTGTCTCTGTCCCAGGATGGAGGCTCCTGTACACTTGGCAGAGCTGCATTTCTCCCAGATAGTGCATTCATCTGAGTCTCTTGCATCCCAAAAGAACGTATTGGGTGATGTCAGCAAGCATCTCCAAGATGCCCATCCCTGGAGCATGTGTGTGTCAGGCTCACAGGAGGAGTCAGTCAAGGGGGTGCCCTGGGGTTTGCCTGCTTCTCAGGCAAATTTTTGATTTTTGACCCCTATGAGACTGCCAGTGGTTATGACAGCTCAGACAGTGGGGATTAGCAATGGACACCTGGGTAGTGTTTCTGGGATTCAGCCTCTTGGCAGCCTTAGCAATGGCTTTCGGTGCCACCATCAGAGGCAGAAAGTCTGATTCGCATCCCTGCCTCTGGAGCATCGTTTTCTGACTGACTGGCTGTGCTGTGTTACCTGGCTAAGGCCATCAGACAGCATAGGTCGGGGAGGCTCGTCCGTCTGTTCCAGGTGACCTTTTCCTTCCCCTGTACCTGCCAGCCTGTCCCAGACTGTCTGAGGAGTGGAAGCCACAGTCTGCAGTGTCCCATGAGCCCTCCTAATGGCCCAGCAGTCAGACCCAGCCCTGTGCCTATTGCCTGCTTTTCAGCAAGGCGATACTGAAAAAGGAAGGAAATATTACACAAAGCAATTAAGGTCAAAAAGTCATCAGTACAACAGGGATGAGCCCCAGTCCTTGTTTAGTTGCATTGCAGTCTCTGCATAGTAAAGATGTATGCTTTAACATCATTGAGAGCACTTCTCCATATAAAATGTTCCTTACAACATCTCTGAAAGTTGGTTCAGAAAGGTTTAGGTACACATAGGGTACCCTTATCCCCAATTCTTCTTCCTATCGGTGACTTTGCAAGTCAAGTCAGCCTTTAACCGAGGTGCTGGGGCTGAGGCCAGCTTATCTGATCAGATCATCTATTCCTTTGGACTGGCAAGCAAGAGACTTAGCAGGATCCATATTATTGTAGATTTGCATTAATATACTCGCACCGTTGATCCATATATCCTTTGCTCATTGACTTGTAAGGGACGTGCCAAACTTGCTCTCCCTGCTGAAAGTCATTCTCTTTCTCTTACTCCCATCACTGACATTATCTGGTGCTTTCTGTATGATTTCCACATCCTTCTCTGCGTTGATAATGCTGGATATTTTAAACTTCTGATCAGCAAATTCCATTCACAGCAGTCTTTTTTTGTGGTACTGCTATTAATGAAATTATTGTCACATCAGTCCTGAGAGCAATCCTTGAGGAACTCCAAAAATACTCGCTGCAGTCCAACAGTTCCCCTTTGTGCACAGACCATTGTCATCTCCCCATTAGTCAGTTCCTTCTCTGCAGTTTTGGATAGTGCCTCTCATTTTGGATCTGCATTGTCAACGTGTCCCAGACATTGGCATACGTCACAGTCAAAGTGTGATGAGGGCAGCTGATTTAAGGCGCAGCCATATGTGCTTGGTACTTTCTGGCCAGTCCCTGGCAGCAAACTCTGCACACATGTTGCAGACCTGGGTACCTAATTACCTAAATCTCAAGTCTTGCTTTCTATCTCAACATTAATATTCTGGGAAAGTGCCAAAGATCTTCATCCTGGTCAGAGTTTTAATTGAAGTTGTACTGAGTAGCACTATCCCCAATGCGTATGCCACTCTAGACACTGGGCTGCTCAGTGGTACCCATGGAAGCAACATCCATTTAATTTATCTTTTCAGGCTTTCCCACCAGCTGGCTTCCTGTCCACCTCTTTTGGTTTCTGAAGAAAGTTTTCCTTTGCTTTCATCCTCTGGGAGTGATCCCTTTACGAAAAATTGCCAATCAAGCTGAGGTTAAGATATTCATATGAAGTCAGTAAAGAACTAGTCTATTTAAAACTCAGGTCTTCCCTGAAGATGAAAGAGTTGCACTAAATCTATTGGAAACATCGGTGTGCATTGATTTCATCTGGCCTTTTACATGCAACATTTTCTATACTGAACCCATTTAGTGGCTGAACTTGATGCTGAATCATTGCCTGATTGAAACAATTCTCAATACTAAAATTTATACCAGGAGAGGTTCTGGGAATATAAGCCCTTGTGACCTAATTCTTAACCAAAGTAAAATGATATAGCTCTTGATTTCAATGAGGCTTTGTTAATTCATAACAGTTGAAATTTTAGCTCATAATTTGGTTTTCTTTTCTTTCTTTCCCCCACTGCTAAAATTTCTCCTAAGTCCTCTCCCTGAATTGTCACAGGGATCTGGTAGGCCACACGATTTTATAGCAGTTCACTGAGATATATATAGCTGGTAGCAGGCCAAGAGAAAGGTTAGTCAAATATTTGTCACAGGAATGTTGTATCTCCTATGTAGCGTAACTGATTGGCATCAGGAGCTTTGTCTCCGCTCATATCACAGGAAGAGTGGCACCAGGTTCAATTGTCAATAAAAGCAGCACACAAGGAAGATGAAACCACTTTGACTGCATGAAAGCCAGTTCAGACATGCGAGGATAAGGAGGAGCAGAAAAAGGTCCTGTGGTGAAAATGGAAAGCAAGATATGGTGGGATAAAAAATCTGCACATCAGAAGAGTCAATGAATTTAGGATAAGTTAAGAACTGATCAACTTTATCCTTGTGAGCTTCTGAGTGGCACACATCCGCTTTCATCATAGCGACCGTGAAGACAACACGTGAAATTTACCCCAGCAAGATCATGACCAGATACAGGTCAAGAAAGCAAAATAAATTTAGTGAGAATGAGAAAAATGACAGACACAATTGAGGTGGAGGGACAGAGGAGGAACATGTGTCTATGTGAATCTTTAAACCTACAATTTATTTCCTCCTGTGATTATTTTCCCTACTGGCAGCAACTTTTCGTAAGTGAGAACTTTTATGGTGCTAAGAATTTTATTAAGTACATTCACAACAGCACAAGCCTCAAATTAAAAATGTTTCGATTTCTCCACTTACATTTCTATTTCTTTTTCATTGCATTTTGATACTTAGAAGCCCTCTCACTCTGCCTTCCTCAGGCTTGCCTTCCCTTATTTCCACTTAAAGCTAATTTGATTTTATTAATGAAAACCAGCTTTTTTCCCCAACCTGAAGTATTGACTCTGATTTAGAATGTCAGTGTAGTTTTAACAAAAACTTTCACCACTCAAGGAAAGTTTTGTTAGTTTTGAGTTAAGTGTTATGACTCCCTGTTTCCTTTAAATTAGTATTGAAAAATGAATCATATCTTGTGTGTTTTTCAATTGAAATTATTGAGATAATTGATACTCAATAGGAAAATGCAGCCAGATTGAAGGAGTCTTCAGTGGGTTAATGAAAATGAACTTGTTAATGCTGTCTTAGATTCCTTTGTACAAATGAATCATTTAATGAAGAGACAGGGGCCATGTTTTTTGCTTACAACACATTGCACAATGGCATCAGAGCATCTAAGGGCTACAGAAACATTAGGGATGCTCATGGGAACGTAGCCTTCTGTTTTTCATAACTGTATCTATGATGAAAATATTCAGTGCTGGACACTTGTTATGTCAAAATGGTACTGGCAAACAGAAAGGATTTAAAGTGTAGAGGTCAAGTTAAGAAAAAAACACCCTGAGTGCAGGAAACTAGCGTAGTCAGATAAACCGTATGAGGTTTCCATTGCTGGAGGCACCTGAGAAACTGCCTTTTACTCCTCCAGATAATGTTCATGTAACTTTGTGGATAGGAAGAAGCCTTTCATACCTGTCCAGAACAGGAATCTGTGTATCCATTGTATTTACGTGAGCTTGAATTCACATCTTGAGCTTTGCATCAAGACTTCTTTATCTTCGCAGCCTTCTAAGCAGCAAAGATTTGAAATATTAGCTATAACATGAAGTTAAGCTTCTGTACATGTATATGAAAAGCCCAAATTTGACGGAAAGATTATTGGTATTATTTAAGAGGTGAATGTAACAACATAATACCATGTGAAGAATAACAGGGCAAATACCAAGGAACATTTCCTGAGAGGGAGATCTATTATTAGACTAGTACAAACTCTCAAAAGAGCTGGTATAACCCCCACAACATGAGACTTTTAAAATGAGAGCGGACAAAACACTCAGAAACACACTGAGGAAAGTGTGTCTTCTCTGATGGACTGGATGACCTTGCCGCTTCTTTGTTCTGTTTGCCTTAATCTTTGAACAATAGTGCAGTGAACCAGTCACTGCTTTTCAATCACACTTCTGAGGATACAAAAATCCAAGAGTGTCTGCTTGCGTTATGGTTTTTATTCCTAGTCTGTTAAGCGGGGCTTATACCAAACAATAGACATTTCTCAGCCGTTGCAGTGGCAGGTATTGATGAATATCCTGTTGAAATTCAGGGCTGCTTCCCCTTCTTGAATGCATTACTGACCCATAATTTTCTTACAGATGAAGGGAAAAGGCACCCAACCCATGTGTGTTATTCAGAGAACCACAAAGGTAATGCTCTCTTTATTCCTTTATGATCTAGTATGTTCTAACCTTGGCAGAAAACATTATCTGAAATGGGAGGGGAACCCAAGCAAAATGGCATGCTACACATAACTCCTGAATATTGCAGGTGCTAAATATGTGGAGGAGGTTTTGCCTCTTACAACCTCAACTGCATAAAAGCCAAGCATTTTAAGTCAATGCGTAATTTGAACTCCCTGTGTAGTCAGCTGAGAGAGTTGTATTCAGAGGGTCACTGATCCTGCCCATACTGCTTGTTGCCTTCTCTTTCTATTGAGTATGGAGCCTAGAAAACTGCCTTGTATTAGAAGTTTGTCTCTTAGATGGCTCATCTCTGATAAAATGAATTCTGCCCATAGTGATTACATTCTCTACGGTGTGTGACTAACCTTCTCCACTTGAATTCTGCAGATAGCAAGGAATAAAATTGTGTCAGGTTGAAAACACTCCGCATTTTTTTTTCTGTTCTTGTACTTCTTTGAGTGAAAACTAAAATTGTCATGCTATGTTTCCTGTCCTACCTTGATCAAACTCATACCTATGCAAGAATGAGGTCCCTGGATATTAGCTTATTCACAAAGAAATGCCACAGCCCCATTCAAAAATATATATATAAAGGTTATGCATGTATATGCCAGTAGCAAGCCTGTTATTTATGTCATGGTATGGGGCAGGGTACAAAGAAGAAAGAAACTGCTGCAAAACATTTCTGTTTAATACAAAGTATAATGCTGTACTGGGGTTCGAGCATTCTGACCTCCAGCCACCCTTCAGGAGATAAGAAGAGCCAATTGGCAGTCGTCCCACAGGGAGCATCACCAGTTCTTGGTGCAATCCTGCCATATCAGTTCCACGCCATTTGCAGACCTTCAAAGGCTGTAGGTCTCACCCTAGGGTATGCCCAGTCTCTACAGCTTTTATGCCACCTGAGTGAGGCGTAGGAAGGTGAGTGCTTTGGAGACTATGCCTTATAATATTCTTCTATAGAAAATTTCAACCAAAAAAGATTATCAGCCTCTGTATCCCACCTGTTCCAAATACCCTGAATCAAGGGGCAATGGTACCCATTCAGCATCCAGTCTGTGCTCCACTCTTGATACCGGAGCTGTTACAACTCTTTAAACCTGGTACCTGGAGCATCCTGCAGGTATTCACTTTCACCTTGAACAGGTCCCAGCCATGTTCCTGGTGATCAGTTCATGTGGTTTGAGGGGGAACTTTGAAATTACAAATTACAATTTGAAACTACATTGTTCAAAGGTCCAGTCTGGAGAATGTGGAAAGTGTGCTTGAGTTGTGGATGGGGGCATCGAGATCCCCTTTGTGAAGCTTAGCAACAGATGACTTTGGATGGGTGAATGACAGCTTTTGGCAATTTTTCTACATCAGACAGTGGTGATTTCTGCAGCCACTGCAATTCTATCTCTCCTGCATGTGGAGATTTTAGTTTCTGTATGTATGTGTGGCCATTAGTTTGACACAGTGTATGTTGGAGTGGAAGTTATTTAGCAGTACAGCCAATTCACCATTATCCATGGCTGTATTTTACCCATAAATCATACAGTAGGTAATAAGAGATCCAGACCTGAACCATCCAAGTCATCATTTATTAGTGCACGCACAGTGCCAAGTGCGTGTGTCTATGCTGCTCTCAGAGCCGGTGCTGGTCTCAAAATAGTGTAGCTATACTTATGACTTACATGGCACTGAGTGCAAGTTGATAAGTCCCATTGCTTTAAATTAGCTCTTGAGGTCCCTCTTCAGCACTGGTTCATAAGTGGCAGAAGTATGTGGAAACCATCATGTGTCAATAAGAGGCTTTTTGTGCCCCTTGCTGAAAGTGGGGGTGATCTTGCAAGGCCATTGTGGGTGACTTTGTCCATCATCCCCATCTCTGCTTCTCAGACAGCAGCTTGTTTTGGTTCAGTGCTTCATGTTGTGCTCCACCAAAGGTGTTCTTTTGCACCATATTGCATTGGATACCCACAAAATGTGTCAGGGTTGTGGCACTCAAACCAGTCCTGCCAGAAGAATTATCCGGCACCCAAGATATCCCCGCCCTATCATTACACTACCAATTTGTCATAATCCTCCTAAATGCTACTTTACTGAATGTGTTGTAGGACAGGAAGGGATGTACATCTAAAGCACTTTAAACTGTACCTCCTATGCACGGTCAAGTCTCTGAAGGGTCCTTACCATCGATTGATCTCTTAGCCTTAAGATATATTCTGCAGTTAAGGAGTGCAGGCCTGAAAGGGGTCTCTTGTGTGCAGGCAATCACATTATATAATCCTTTTATGAACTGATTAAACTCAATCTTTAAAGTAGTTAATATGTTTTATGCCCAAATGTTCTTAGTTGAAGCTTTTTCTGGTAAACTACTGCCCTGATGTTTAGAGATGATGCAGTCTTTCATCAAAATGAGTTTACACTCATTTGTTCTTGGAAATACAAGCAGCAGACGTTGTGCAAGCCAGTAAGTCCACAGAGACTTTGCTTGAGCAGCCTGTGATGTGGAGGTTGCAGGGATACAACTATTCTTTTCTGTTGAGCAAGCAGAAGGCAGCCTACATAGGAGCTCAGCCCTTTGAAAAAGAAAAAAACAACAGCCCTTTTTAATTTTTTTTTTTTTTTTTAATAAAGGCACTAAGACTACTCAAGAAAGTAGAACTGCTAAGTAAGGTGTTGTCGTTTTCAGGTAGATGGCTTTCAGAATGGAAATGGCCTTCAAGGGACTTTCCCGAGATCAGACAGTAGCTTGTGACACGGTTGGAAATGTAACCCAGACTTTCTGAGTGATTTGCTGCAGTAAGAAAGAGTCTCTGTCACTCATCTGTCTGTGTCTCTGGCTTTTTCATTCTTTTTCTGTTTATTTGTTCTGATCATTTGAGTACCTGAGCACTTTGCAAATTATAGAGAAAATGACGTATGCTTTATGGGATGTATTTTTTTTGGGAAACTTAGCTGAATGCTGAGTGAGCTCCTGGATGTTACTGTCAGTAGGATTCTTTGCTGATGGCAATGGATACTAGGTCAAGGCTTCAATGATTCAGATTTCAATATCTATGTATGTGCTTCATAGATTTCACTGAAATGGAACCCACCAGCTCTCACAGGGAGGTCACAGACTCTTCTTGTTTCAGGTACTAAGGCAAAAGTGTGCGTGTGGGTGTTGTACTGCAAAACTCTGTTCAGTCATGGGAGAACCAAGCACGGTGCAAAATCTGTAGTATGGCAATAATGATGGTGGCAGCTACTAAATTTCCTCCAGATGAAGTGCACATGATTGAAAGGCCATGGATAAAAACTGGGAGAGGACATAGAGTTCCTTTCTCAATACTCTTTTGGCCAATGGCCAGCCTGATCTGCCCCAGACATGAAATATTTTGACTCTGGTGGAATAGCAAAAGCATGAGCATTGTCCATCTTCTGAATGAGGAAGGAAGGAAGGAGGTGAAGGGATGGGAGATACTGTAGATGAAACTGAAGCAACAGTGTGACCACAAGAAGATCAACCGTGCCTGTCTGCTCTGCTTTGGAGATCTGCTTCCATCACAGTGGTGACACAACCTTGCAGTTAGGTTCCTAGGAAATAAGGATGAGGATTTGTTCAGTGATATCCTCAGGCTGCTCAGTTCTTTGTATACACCAATCCAATGATGCTTGTAAGTTTTCGTATCACTCAGGTAAAACATCCAGGTAGGAGAAAATCTGGATATGAACACTAGGAAACAGAGCCGGTTTCAAAACTTTGCTGCTGAAATTGCAAATGGCACTAATAAAATGACTTAGGTAAGTGTAGCACATTTGTCAGTAGCTTTAAAACAAGCACAAATTAGATGCTGTCATTTTAAGGCTAAGAGTGAAAATGATTTACAGAAGCAAGGTTTGGATGTAAGTGACTGAAGATCATGTCTCCCATTCCCCTATGGATGGAGGCTGGTTCCTGATCTCTACTGCCTTTATTTAATTTCGCTACGAATAATCCCAGCATAGAGCTTTTTTTCATGGCTTCATTTATTTTTTTTTCCATTGGCCATAGGGTTACCAATCACAGTGACAAATCCTATCTTGCTAAGTGATAGGCAATATCTTTTTCTCCTTTCCCTACACACTTCTATTTACCAGAATTTCATCTATTCATTAATATGTAAACTGGATCCTGAAATATTATAAGCAGGTTTAGCTTCAGTGATTTCAGGGAAGGCACACCCATAGATTCCCCCTCACAAGCTAGCCTTTATATGTGAGAAATGGGCCATTCTTTTAAGATAGAAAGGGCCATTGTCCTGTCTTTGAAATATCTCCTGTTTGGTACTCGGTGAAGATAAATTTGAGTCTTTCCTTAAATTACTTTTCACTCTGAACTGATGTGACATTTATCTCTGTTAGAGTGTTGACTATATGAAAAGCTGAAGCTTGTTTAAAGAATGCTGCCAAGCAAGAAAGATTGTAATCCATCTAATTACTGAGCAAGGATGTGCCAGTGCTGCGAACTTCAATTACCACCATTAAAGCATCAATTGAAAGCTTCAGCTGATTCCCAGAGAGTCAGACACTTCCAGATATTTCATGCATTATACAGATGTTTTGCTGCTCCTTCAGTCACTAATGGTTCACTGTTTTGAACATTTGGGACTCCTGTAACACAAGAAGTAAGCTCCAGATGTAGAGGGATTTCAAGAGAATTCTGCCTCTTTAAACTACATCTTGTCAGTTGTTCCCCCAGTAGGAACTGATGACCTCATGCTGGATGCCTTTTATTTTTCCCAAGTGCTATAAGATAAATTTGCCCACAGGGTTATTTACAATTCCTGGGAATCCACATTTCCATGGATATCAAAGGCCCAGTACTACAGTGAGGTCTCTGGGCCAGAATTCTGCAGGCACACATCTCTCTTTGTAGCCTCAGCTGCTAATTCTTTATGTGTCAGAATTGCTGTCCATGCATTTAACGAGTAGCTCCAAAATGTGCAAAAATGACCCTGTCTTTTGAGCAAAGCTCTGGAAATTTTGTGGGCGACACCTTCTGTGATAAGCTCGCCCTTGTTTCACTTTGACAGAACAGTTAATAACTCAGTTTAATTGATTCCTTTCTGGCAATTTGCTCTTAAGTCAGAGTTGGGTCAAAATCAAAAGAAAAAAATCCTTCTGGAGTCTAACCTTTAAAAAAGCCCAGGACTTTAATAGCTGAGCATTGAAGGAAGTATCAGAATTAAAAGTCAATTTGAATCAAAGAGTTAAATCATTTTATTTTGGACACATTGAGACAGAACAGTTCTATTTCCAAAAACGTCTCTTTTCAGATGCAAATCATGTGAGAGAGGTCGCAGAAGTCATTGCTTCTGTGTCACTTAGGTTGCTTACATTTGCCAAGGGCAAAATTTGCACCTGTGCAGAACCGCCAGCTCCAGAGTTAAATCAGCATTTGTGGGCCACTCCCGGTGACTTTGGACACTGCTGACTTGTACCCAGCTCTCAAGAGAATACCCCATGGGAAGATTACACTGCCTGCAAAAGGATGTAGCTCCAGCCTGAAGCCGTCAGTCTAAAATGTTCTGCAGATCTTTTTTTCTTACTATTTTCTGCTTTAAGACCATTTTACCTTCACTGACAGCCAATTAGCAGATGTGTTCTATATCTATGCAGTTGATCCCCTCTCTTGATCTAATCTTTAACTGTATGTGCTTTTAGTAGGTAGACTTACGAATTTGATGCTTACTCTCAAATTATTCTTGCTTTTTTGAACAAAAGAAATGCTCAGAAGGACATTTTTCCAGGAGGGTTCCCTAAATGAATAGCAGCGTTGCTGGGAACATATCAAAAAGAATGTGCAACTTTATATTTACCAGGGGCTGGGAGGTGAGAATTTGTGGCCGCAATTATCACGTATTTTTCTCTGCCATCTCTGAAGTGCATCTTCCCATCCCTCCTAGGTACTGTTGAAACAGATTTGGAAAATAAAGAGAACAGACAATCTGCTTCGAGGAGAGTTTTAAAGAGTGGAGGCTTCATGTCATGGACAGCTTTTACTCCTTGGGCAATGGCCTAAAGCAACAAGAAAAGCTAAACCACACAAAGCTGCCTTGAAGGAATTGCCTGTCGGTCTTTTACACAAAGTGATTTCATGAGGTGTTTGCATGAGACCAATTAGGACAAACTACAGGAGTGGGCGCCCTGGTATTCTCAAGTAGTTGAAAAAAACATTTTAACAGCAGAAGGACACAGGCACAGGTATATTGTACAAATGCCTTTCAGAAATCCTTTTTTGTAAGGTGTGTAATACCAAAAAGGAAACCCAAACTCTATCACTTGGAAGTTTGATGAAGCTGATAATTTGAATTTCCCTGACACTGTCTTCACGTCAATGGAAGTATGAAACCCAGTCACTTCATAAATGTTGTGTATAATTAGCTTTATTAGCGACATTCGATAGGTATTGGCATGACACACAAGGCATGACCATACATTTTCATTCAAACTTTCAATCTATATTAGGTGAAAATATAAAAATGAGAAATGGTAGAGGACAAGTTTGCACCATAGCTCTGTAAAAGGTCTATTAATAATCTAAATAAAAATGGCAGCCACTTCTGGCAAAAAGGAGGTTGCTAGCAACTGAGGTTACAGCACGTAAGAAACAAATGGAAAATGTTACCTAATAAATACATCATAAGGATGTTGCTTGTTTTACAGACAGGTGGTAGCAGAATTGACCCAAGAAGAAGTGGGTATGACAGTGGTTGAGGAAACGTAATGCCTTTTAATGTAAGAGCAGCTCTGGAGTTAAGATCCATCTGTCCCAGGATTTCTGTCTCTGAGATCGATTTGCTGTAAATGTTTAAAGATGAGGTATAAAAACGAGTCGAGCTTCCACTTTCACTTCCCCCAGTGTCTCCTTCCAGCAAATTCTGGTAAAGCAGGTGTATATTTATTTTTCATAGTCACTAATGGATTTTCATTCAATATATTTGTCTAATTGCATTTGTAATTCATCTAAACTCCTGACACCTACAACATCCTGTAGCAATGGATTCCATTTGTTTAGGTATGCATCGCGTGAAAAGGTACTTAATTTTGGTTTAAATCCTCTGCCTGATAATTCATTGTTTGCCTTCTAGTTCTGGTTTTATGGGAAAGAAAGAATAATTGTTCCCTAATAATATGCTATTTGCCATTCAAGGTTTCATACTCTGGCCTAATCATATAGAGAATTAAAAATATTCAGTCAGCCTTGTACCTATATATGGGAAGAAATTCACTGGTTGTTTTAATTCATCCTTCTGTCGATGGATGAAAGTAAGAGATCCCTTACCAGACTCAACCAGTAACTGCAGGGTTTTGTATGCTCAGCTGCTTGTGGCAATAATGAAGACAGACAGATTATGAAGTTTTCTTTAAATTCTCATTACTGTTGAAACGCACGCAGAAGCACTGCAACTGCTATAGAGTTCAAAACTTGAAATAATGCTAAACAGCAAAGTAGGGAATTACAGGTCCTTCCAGTGGTCATGGTAGTGAACTCCGTGCTTCGTGTGGCCATGGTGCTCTTCCATGTGCAAAGACTGGACTGAAAATCTGCTGGGCTTATTGTTGCTAGCCCAAGAGCACCCAAACCCCATGGATCTCCCCAGAAAGACAGAATTCAGTATGTATGCTTCAGGAAACTCCATGTTTCTCTGCTCTGCCACGTTGTCTTCTCTAAGTTAGCTTGATCAAGGCTAGCTCATGCACTGTAAGTGATGTAGATGTGGCAACAAGGATCTTTGTGCAGACTAATTGCATGGGTATTTCTTCTGCTCAGGCCAGTCTGAATCCTGAAATTAATTCCATGCTCTGTATCTGTGCAATGAGTAATGACTGCAGCTGAGACATACCTTGTGTGTAATCCAGGAACCATGTTCTTATGGAAGAGAAAGTGCAGCTGTTGGCAAGAGAAAAAAGGCCTGTGGAGGAAGAAGGCGGTGGTTCTTGTGAGTGTGTCAGAAAAATGCTATATTATTAAGTCCCTGGATAGGCATCACCTCAAAGGGCCTATAGGGTACTGCAGAAAATGACACAAGCTTTATGCATCTTGCAACTTTTAATCTAAAGGACAGGATGATGTTCCAAAGTAACGACCTGTGTAAGGACTGGAGGCAAAGCAAATATTTGTCTGATCAAGTTGAAACTAGAGGTGATCCATGGGACAGAGGAGGATGCAGTACGTTAAGAAAAAAAATCTGTTTGCAAGATCAGGTGTCCCCATATCTCTAGTGAGCTGCAGACATGGATCCCCAGTCAAATTTTGTTGACCAGAAAGATTCAGTCTCCTCTCCAAAAGTTATTTCTGTCTTCTATTAACAAAAAGGGGATGTTGAAAATACAATCTGAGAACCATGGAACGAACAGTCCCAACAATCCGAAAATACTTTCAAGTGTGAAAAGTTTATCTGTGTTCATCTTTTTCTTTGTAGAAGTCCCATCCTGAGCATCCTTGGACAGGTGAAATTCAGTAAACTGATCTCAGAGGCCTGTCTCTACACCCTGTGTTGAGGTACCCTGTAAGGACCTGCGTGGTTGAAGCTCCATATCTTCTATAGATTAATTAAAGGAATCATTGTTTAACTGGTGCTAGGAGTATTCTGAGGATCACAGGATTTTTTTCTTTGTCGGCCTATCCCCAGTCCTCAGGATAACATATCCACTACAAAGAACAGTAGGCATTAGGTTCCCATTCATAGCTGAGGCCCTGCTTCTGCTTCTGATCTCAGGTTTGTTAATATCTGACTTAGCTGGAGAAGAAAGGAAAGCAAATGTTCATAAATCAGTCCTAATGGGCAGAACTACTGTTTTCGGTAGCATTGGCTTGTAACACAGAGGGAGGACCCCAGTAATTTATTTGTTTCTAAAAACTCTGAATGGTTGCCGCTACTGCTGTGTATTTCCTAACTTTATCAGAAGATAATATCTCTTGGCTGTGGAATTAACTTCCTGCACTGAATGATGGGGATGGCTTTCTCAGAGACTCCTAGCTGGTAGGAGCTTTTATGAGTCTACTGCTTTGCAGAAGATTCGTCTGCTTAAGTATAATAAAAGGATACTGGGCAACCGTTGTCTCTTAGACTATGTGGTGGTTTGTGTAAGCGAGTTTACTCATTTTGCTCTGTCAGTTTGAAGACTTGTGTGTGTGTCCTAGGGTCTGTGATCTGTTTGCTTGGGGTTCACAGCAGAGCATTAACACTTCTGTAAAACTGTGTGCATCGCTTTAAGACTACTTCAGAGTTATTATTAACAATGAAAGTTTAAAAAAAAACACACAAAAAAACACCTTACTGCAAGTCATTAAGAAAACTAAGTCATTGAGTAAAAAAAAAAATTATCTTTGGAAAAGGAAACAGCCAATATAACTGCAAACTACGGGTCTGACCACTCATTTTTCATTCTTACAACCACAGAACATACAAGTTTAAAAATCCCCTATCTCAGAGATTAAAGGGAACTCAGGCTAGCGTCTTATTTAAATGAAGCCTCTCAAGTTGTTTAAGGCTGAAAATCACACCTGTGCCAAGAGCTAGGCACAGAGATGAGGGGCTGGGTCTGATAATAGGCATAGGGCTCTGCAATTCCCTGGTTTAGGTCCCAGAACAGAATGTAAAATTGCTCAGCCATTTACCTCTTGGGATGTGTTGGGCACCCTTTGAACATGTCCCGTGAATCAGAGCTCCAGGCTGTGGACAGCTCTGACCCTGCAGTGCACAAATCAAGCCTGGGGCAGGGCTGGGTGTGTGCAGAGAAGCAAACAAGTGTGTGCCCACAGACCTTTCAAAGAAACCTAAAGAAAGGAGGGTGCAGGGGTGCTGCTCTCAGTTTGGGATTTTGGCACCAAAGTTCACCTTCAGTCCCATGTTAGATTCCTAAATGCTGAACTGCTTCTAGGTGGTCAGCAGTGATTCAAGGCACTGAAACCATTAAAAATTGTACAAGGTCTGAACTTCTGTCCTTGGCTGTCCTTCAGGGGGATAGCTCATGGCATACTTTGGTGACTAACTTGTAAATTATCCTGGTCCTGGCTCTCCGGCCAGAGCTGAGCAACTCCCTGCTTACAGTAATAAACACTGACCACAGAGGACTGAAATCTGCTGGCTTGTACGCCCCTACAAGTCATGAGAAACCTCATTAGCTTCATCTGGGGCTGTTCCTGATTTGCATTGGTTTAACTGAATAACAGACTTTGGCTGGAAATGGACACAAGCAGCAAATCAGCCCCAGCACAGTACAGGCTGAGATGGAGGAAGGCTTAGGAGGGCCTTCTTTCGTGCTAAAGCACAATGGAAAATTGCCTCCTGCTGCAGTCCAGGAGTCACAGTACATCATTGTCTTTCATCTTTCAGTTCTGTTACTGCTGATTTTAATTAGGAGTAAGAATCAGGCCCAGGATGATGTTTCCTGAAGCTCTTTACCCCAAACCACCCTTTGCTGCATGAGCATGCTGGAAGCTGGTGCTGTATGGAAGTGCAGCTAGAAGCAAGATGCAGCACTTTCTTCTGCTGGTACCAAGTCTTGCTCATTCCAGGCAGTTTGTTTGAGTCATCCATCCTCAGCCACCTACCACTGATTTCCAGCACTCTCCCTGTGTTAGCTAGCAAGGAAGACTCTGTCCTGAAGATAATGTTCAGCTGCCCCTTGCTGCTGGAGGAATGTGACCAAGAAATGTTTCTCGTTGCTCAACCAAGACCAAACTGCTGCTGCTGAATTCAGTCCTTTGCTAGTGCTGTATGAAACTGTATTTCTTACAGCCACTGCTATTTACATAATGCAGTATCCTTATGGTGATTGTTTTATTTATGTTTCCCTTACTTCAAGGCAGAGGAAGCCGCCAGCTGGAGCTGCGAGATAGAGGCACCCACCAGTTACTGGGCTGTGTTGTTCATGGGGATGATAAGCTTTTATCACCCACTGGGAGTTAGGATCTTGTCTGAGTGATAGCATCCATCCCTTGAAAACAGAACAGAGGTCTCACTGTTTGACGGTCTGAAAGGAAAGAGCTTATAACCCCTGTGACTGTGAGTTAAAACATGACATAGCTTGATTGTCTTAATTTCTTGACTCATTCTGTTGCAAGTCACAATATGAGCATTTGCTTCCTTTGCATCAAAAGAGTTTAATTGTGTTTGCATTGCCTCTTTGTCTGTATTTGTCACTGGAAGTCTTAAAAAAAATCTCCTCTTCCTATCTGACTGATTCTGCTAATCCCTACCCACCTTTTGAATCAATTAAAGGGCAGTTTATGGTTTGCAAAGATCAAAAGTGTAAATGACAAGCAATTCCTTTGGCCGTTGTGTCTGTAACAGGAGGATGTTTCAAACACAAAACAGGAAAAAGGGTTACTTCACTGGCTAGATTCTTTTGCTATTTGGATTTCATACCAAGGGAGACAAAGGGTAGCTGTTGATGTTTTGTTTTTATAATTAATATAACATCATAGGATTAACTAGACTGAGGCTGGATATGATCTCTACAGAAAGTTCTACAGCTAAGAAGAAAACAGGAAAGTTTCACAAGGTTTATTTTTAATTAATCTACAGAATTATCTTACTGTGTTATTTCTGCATGTGGAATCCCAGTGATTTTCAAGAAAATTCAACGTCTCCTCAGAAGGGGAAATTTGGCCGATTTCTTACGTTAGCCAAAAAATTTTATAGGAAAATGTAAAGTTACATGGTCTTTTTTCACCATCTGTTACTCTGATTTTACACCTCTGTGCTTCCATCTATTGAAGAAACTACTTTATAGGGGCTATGAAGCTAGCAAATCTATATAAAGCACAATGCTGCAAATTTGTAAGGGAGGCAGTTGCCATTTGTTTCAGTGGGTCTTGTTTTCTGTGTCTCAACAACCACAGTCTGAGAATAGTGAGGTTCAGGCTACAAAAGTAAATGTGACCCCAGCCAGAGCTGAGCCCCAGCAGAAGCAAGATGGCTTTGCTGCGAGGAAGAGCAATCCTCAGCCATGCTTCAACCTTCAGCCACTGTCTTTGCAGGCACAAGCATTGCTTTTTGGGGGGCAGGTTGTCTGCTTTGGTGTAGTTTCTGTTTTATTTTGCGTGGCTGCTACCCTAGAAGGGTATCTTCTACAGGTACAAGGGCCAATTGTGCAACAGCAGTGACACAGTAAGCCCTGACATGACTAAAATTGTATAGTCTCGTATCTGTAGTTAGGCTCAGACTGTTGTACAAGCATCCTACATCCTTAGGTCCTTACCGTAGTTTTATACCATGGCTGGATATGACGGTCTAAACTCTTGTGATGTCTTTACAGGCTTAGACGTCTCACACTGATGTCTTCACAACATAAAAGGCTTGACAACAAAGAGAAAGAGAAACCTTCACCTCACCCCCAACCTCAGTTCCAATAGTTGCTAACTGAATTCCCATGGAATTACTTCTGTTGGGCAATTACTTAGAAGGATGCATCTTGCTTTTAATATACTGCATCAGCTTTTAATTATAATTAATAACATTGCATGTAAAGGATTTATCTTTTTTTTAAACAAACACTTTTTAAGGGTTGTTTGAGTTTCTGAATCACCAGTATAGTCAGGGAATAGAGCCAGATTTCATCCAAAATTCAGATGGCTCTGTGGTCTAGAAATTCAAGTGTATTTCATGATGTAAATTGCCTTTAGAAGACTATTTATTCCAGTACATTTTTGGTCTGAAGTGAAATATTCCTGGGAATTCCTCACCCCCAAGAAAATTTTTCCAAGGAAATGCCTGTGATATATCAAAGGAGACAGTCGTATTTCCAGAGCACAGCAGGAAAGGAAGCATAATGCTTTTTCCAACTTGATTCTGGAGGGGTGGTGTTCATAAAAGCTTATCACTGGAATAGCTTCATTCCTACTTAATGAATGGCTTACGGGCTTTTCAGGGCTCCAACACAGAATGCCTGTTATGTGCCACAGTGACTCCTCTAGGTTGGTTAATTTTTACTACTTCTGCTATTGCAACATTTTTAACAGTTGAGGTAAAGAGGAAGAGTGGGATGGGAAGGCAGTGGTGTGGAGACATGACTCCTGTTTGTGCTCTTTTATGAATTAATTTATAATTTTGCAAACTGGAACAGTTGGGGCTGTTAAGCCTGCAGAAGAGAAGGCTCTGGGGAGACCTTAAAGCAGCCTTCCAGTACCTGAAGGGGCCTGCAAGAAAGCTGGAGAAGGACTTTTTACAAGGGCATGTAGTGATAGGACAAGGGGTAATGGCTTTAAACTGAAAGAGGGTAGATTTAGGTTAGATATAAGAAAGAAATTCTTTACTGTGAGGGTTGTGAGGCACTGGAACAGGTTACAACAGAGAAGTTGTGGATGACCCATCCCTGGCAGTGCTCAAGGCCAGGCTGGATGGCGCTTTGAGCAGCGTGGTCTAGTGGAATGTGTCCCTACCCGTGGCAGGGGACTTGGAAGTGGATGATCCACCCAACAGTGCTGAACAGACAGAGGATCTGGCCAAGCCACTCTCCATCATCTACCAGCAGTCCTGGCTAACAGGGAAGGTCCCAGATGACTGGAGGATCGCCAGTGCAACATCCCATCTACACGAAGGGCCAGAAGGAGGATCTTGGGAACTATTGGCCTGTCAGCCTGACCTCAGTACCGGGCAAGATTATGGAGCGATTCCTCCTGAGTGCACTCACTGGACATATGAAGGACAACCAGGGGATCAGGTCCAGCCAGCATGGGTTCATGAAAGGCAGGTCCTGCTTGACCAACCTGATCTCCTTCTATGAGCGGGTGACCCGCCTAGTGGATGAGGGGAAGGCTGTGGACGTCATCTACCTGGACATTAGTAAGGCCTTTAACACAGTTCCCCACAGCATCCTCCTGGAGAAACTAGCTGCCTATGGTTTGGATGGGTGTACTCTTCACTGGGTAAAGAACTGGCTGGATGGCCGAGTGCAGAGAGTGGTAGTGAATGGAGATAAATCCAGCTGGTTGCTGGTCATGAGTGGTGCCCCCCAGGGTTAAGTTTTGGATCTGGTCTTGTTTAACATCTTTATCAATGATCTGGATGAGGAGATCGAGTGCTCCCTTAGTAAGTTTGCAGATGACACCAAGCTAGGTGGGAGTGTCAATGTGCTCGAGGGTAGGAAGGCTCTGCAGAGGGACCTGGACAGACTGGATCAGTGGGCTGAGGCCAACTTCTATGAGTTTCAACAAGGCCAATGCTGGGTCCTGCACTTGGGTCACAACAACCCCATGCAACGCTACAGGCTTCGGAAAGAGTGGCTGGAAAGTTGCCTGGTGGAAAAGGACCTTGGGGTGTTGGTTGACAGCCAGCTGAACATGAGCCAGCAGTGTGCCCAGGTGGCCAAGAAGGCCAACGGTATCCTGGCTTGTGTCAGGAATAGTGTGGCCAGCAGGAGTAGGGAGGTGACCGTGCCCCTGTACTCGACAGTGGTGAGGCCGCACCTCGAGTACTGTGTTCGCTTTTGGGCCCCTCACTGCAAGAAGGAGATTGAGTTGCTGGAATGTGTCCAGAGAAGGGCAACGAGGCTGGTGAGGGGTCTAGAGAACAAGTCTTATGAGGAGCAGCTGAGGGAACTGGGGCTGTTCAGTCTGGAGGAGGCTGAGGGGAGACCTTCTTTCTCTCTACAACTACCTGAAAGGAGGTTGTAGTGAGGCAGGTGTTGGTCTCTTCTCCCAAGTAACTAGTGATAGGTCAAAAGGCAACAGACTCAGGTTGCGTCAGGGGAGGTTTAGATTGGATATTAGGAAAAATTTCTTTACTGAAACAGTGGTAAGACATTGGAACAGGCTGCCCAGGGAGGGGGTTGAGTCCCCATCCCTGGAGGTATTTAAAATCGTGTAGATGTGGCACTTCAGGATAGTTTAGTAGGCATGGTGGTGTTGCACGGATGGTTGGACTTGATGATCTTAGAGGTATTTTCCTACCTATGATTCTATGATTCTATGATCTTAAAGGTCCCTTCCAACCCAAACCATGCTATGTTCCTCTGATTCAATGACTATCAGTTCTCACCTGTGAAATAAGGGGAATAGTCTTTCCTTAATGTTGTGAAGTCTTGTGACAGTAAATCCAAAGGTACTGAAATGGTGAGGGAGCTCCAGATAATTAGACTTAATGTGTGAATGGACAAGGCCTTCAGGCTTCATGCCTGTAGCAAGCGCTGGGTGGCCAGCTAGCCTGCCAGCGGTGCACCAAAGTGAACCCTGCTTTGAATTTGGTCTTGAAGGTCCCTTTGACCTCTGATGTCCTGCTCAGGAGAAGGAAAGCAAGGAGCAGAAGCAGCGATGGCAGAGAGGCAAGAAGGAGGGCAGGCGGGACTGACAGGCAGCAGTACTAGACACAGCGGGCATGCTGAATGCAGGGAGGAAAGTGAGACATGAATGCCCCCTCTCTGCAAAGTGGGGTGACCTCCGAGGATGAGCCATGCCTCATGCCACCTCCCACAGCGTTATCTACTTCTGATATGACCAAATTCTGAAGTGAAAGAAACGTCCTTCCATGGCAATGAAAGGAGAATGAACAACGGCAAGAGTCAAAGCACAACGCAGGAAATGTGAGCGAAAAAGCTCCCCTCAGGCCACAGCCAAACCCAAGCAGCGAACAGAAGGCGATCTGCGTGCACTCGTCCACCCAGAAACCACGGCGAAACCCTAGCAAGGGATGTGGGGATACAGCTGCAGGGGCCACGTAGCAGCCTCAGCTGCGCACACCTATTTGAAACTTCCAGATATTGGCACTGGGGCTTTCTCTGACATATAAAGCCAGAGAAATTCCTCTGCAAAGGGTTGCATGTCATTGGATAGAAGAATGAGCTGGAGAGCAGGCAGACCCATGGAGATGGGTACCCCGCACTGCTCAGGCACGCAGGATGTATGCACATAAAAAGCACTTCACCTTAAATATGAGATTGACTTACCCAGGGTCAGGTTCGTACTCACATTTGACATTGACCTTTATGAATTTACCTTGAGGTAAAATTAAAATGCTTTGACTGTGCCGTGTTTTTACATCACAATACTTTGCCTGCGTTTCCCTAAAGAAAAGAATAAATTGTTATTAGTCACAGAGATAAGGAGATAAGCCAAGCATTGTCCTCAAGAAAAGAAGCAGCAAAGAAGTGAGCATGCTGGAGAGATCTGTTTTGTTTACAGAAAGTTTTTAATTTTCTTTCATACTGATCTGAAGAAATGCCAAGGAGGGGAAAAAGCATTATTCTTGATGTGCAAACATAATTGAAAGATATTTTTGATGGCAGTGCTTGTAAGAAGTAGGGGTAAATGTGAAGGTCTCCCACTTGAAATAGTTACGCATGTTTTCGGCTGCCTTTAATAATGGTATACATTCAGTTGGTACAGACACACTGGTTATTTCTCAAAGGTCACAAAAAATGTCTTTTTCAGTGGACCATCATTATACAGTCAATTATTAACTACATTTTTTTGTATATTTTAGGATTACTGAGTAATTCTGTGGGATTTGAGATATCTACTTATACTTCAGGGGTATATAAAAATACTGAAAGGCTGCTACCTCTGGATATCACCTCCCACTTGAGGCAAGACGATCACCAGTGCTAAACGAGATCAAGAGTATTTGCAAGGGTTTTTTTAAGAGTAAATAAATTCTTACATCATTCAGAGTACTGGAAGTAGCTTCTGTGCCTGGGATCAAACAATCCCTGAGCTGAGACACATCCAAGATTTTCCCCAGGTCAATATTGTCACCCATCTACTGAGCAATGGCAAAATTTGGAGCCCTCTGGGGCAATAATTTTTATGGTGGTCACAGAAATTACTCTTTCACTCCTATTGGTTTAATTTGCATAAAGCAATGTTAGTCGTCAGTAAATAGGAAGCTAATTTTGGCAGAAACCCTTCCCTGCCCCTGAGCAGCTGTCCTGTTTCCACCTCTCCTCCCAGTATCAGTCTCAGTGTTGAACTCAGCTTTCCCCATCTGCAGCATCTTGTCTGAGCCGCTAGCACTGACTTTCACACCTCCTAATCCCCTGTCTCATGGATCCAAGTGGCCTTCTCTGGGCACCAGATGTTCATTTCTGCAACTGCTGTGGAGCCTGTTAAGTTTTGTAGTCAAGTGAAACAGCTCCTGTGCCTCAGAGGAGGTTGAGCTCGGTCCATGTCCAATGACTGTGAAAGACTTGGGCTCCATTTGGCTCCCACACACATTTACCACAATTGCCTACTGTTGGACTTCAGTCTTTTCTCCCTTTTGGGCTGGCCTGTATGGAATTAATGTTATGTTCATCTTCAGTCCCACCAAGTCAGAAAAATATATACCTGCATCAAGAATATATGAGGAGATAATTGTGTTTGTTGAAGAAGATGCTCCATCACCACTAAAATGTGTAGTGATGGGATGAGACAAGAAAGCAACCTTTATAGGTAATTGTTTTCGCTATTGGCTGAACATAAAAATCAGATTTTCAAAAGTGGTGGGGAAGGAGTGGGCAGTACTGTCACTGCAGGTAGAGAAGGGCCAGATTTGGGCTTATTCCAGAAGAGGACTGGGAGACTAAACTGTGATCATTTTCTTTTAGCAGAATTTATCAGTTAGGTTAAGGTTTGCAAACCTCAATTCTGTACTCAGCTTTTCCACATCAAGAGAATTTCAAGTGTCTGTGTTGGGCCTCTCTTTAGAAAAATAAAAAGGAGAAATTCCAGAAGCTTTTGGTATTTGCAGTACAAGGCCAAAGCTTTTCGTGATCTGAAGAGGTATGTTTTGGTTCTGGTTAGCACTAAGAACCCTAACCAAGAAAAACAGAAGAAATGTCTGTCTTTTAGAAAACCATAAAATTGTCTTGTAAAGTTTCAGGTGAACAGAATAAACAATAGAAACACGAGCTCAGGATGAGCAGGGCAATGTGCTCCCTTGCTTTCTCATGCTCATCTGAAACACATTTCCAACCTTTCTGAGGCTCATCTTTGCTGAGGAAAGAAAAATACACATCTATTTAGGCTGCTAGTGCTCTGGTTGGGAAACTGGAGAAGCCGTAGTTGCTATTTTTACAAGTTTGCTTCCTTCAGGGAAGAGATATCTTAGGGTTGAGGGGGAGGTAATGTGATCTCTTTTCTATTTTTATAAAGGGCCTGGGGATGCACCAGGAAGCTGCAGATCTGTGCAGTTGAAAGTCTTCAGCTCATCTTTTGAGATACTAAGGGAGGAACGGTTAGAAAAGCATGGCCTAATTAAGGATATCTAATATGGTTCCAGGAAGGGAAGGGCATGCCTCATTAACTGGCTGGAATTCTTTGGGGATATTGCTGCTAAGGGAGACCAAAAAAAAGGCGACTCACTGTGAGCATTGTGTACCTCGGTGGGCTGGGGGAGAATAAAACATAGTTAGAAAAGTCTGGGATTGATATCTACATTATGGAGTAGGTAAAAATATAATATGAAATTAACTGGTATTTAAACCTGCGGGGAGTTGAACTGTTTCTTAACTCTTGAAATCCTGGGTGCATTCTTGCCTTTTAATCTTTTCTTTTTTAGAAAAAAATTAAATTATTATTATTGATGTAATTGGCTTTTGTGATTCAGCTGAATCAAAAGCTGCAGTGTTTCCAGTTTATATTGTGCTAAATTTGGAGGGCAATGAGGAAAATTGCGATTAGATACAGAGTTAAATACTTTTCAATGTTTCTAGCATGGCAGATGGCATATCCAGTAAAGGTCAGATAAAAGTAGCACCATGATAATAAGACAAAGACCCTAAAATCAGGAGAGGGAAAAGGTGGGGTGGATGGAGGGTGTCTCTGTATATTGACGGCTTTAATGTGGGAGCTGTGGGAGATGCAGTTTCCCCAGATCTTTGCAAAAACAGAGGCTGAAATTCTTCAAGTTATCCTTGGGAGACAAAAATGAATCGAAACCGAAAATCATGCACATTTTGGCTGGGGAAAACTAGAGTATCAAATGATCCTGCTCAGTGCAGCAGGAGTGGGGCTTACAGCCAGGGAAGAGCAACAGCTCATAGTGGAAGAAGACTTGGATTGGGGTGTGGGATTTGGGTTGGTGGGGATCTGGAGACAAAGAAGTCATTTGAGTTCCTCTTGCCCTGGAGGTGGCATGGGGCCAGTTTGGCCACTCACGTGGCTGCCTGGCCATCCCAAGAGCTGCAGGACCAGCTGAGTGCAGTGCTGTGCACTTGCAATCCCTGGGAACCCTGTTGCATGCCCGTTTGCTGGGAGGAAGGGTGTTGTCCTCATAAGGTCTCGACAACCTGGAAATTCCTTCAGATCTGGGGAAACTGCATGTTTTTGATCCAGCTGTGCTGTTCAGAGCTTGCAAAAGATCAATCCTCTTGATTTTCTCCATAACCAGCCCTTCCCGGCTGATTGCTTGGAAAAGCCAGGTATTTCATGTGGTTGCAAGAGACAACTGGACCCTGAGAGCTCATATGAAGGGGTTGAGAAACAGTCCTGTGACTCAGGGGAGGTTTTGTTCCCTGCTGAGCAAAGGGACCTTTATTAGAAGAAGGAAAACAGGTGTTAGAGGGGAAGAAAATGGGGAAATCCTTGTGTTTCTTTTAATATCTATTAAAATTTAAGAGCTTTGAATGATTCTCACCTATATGTCTCTGTTAACTATGCCCTTTAGCGATTTGGCATGAGACCAAGAACACATCACTCTTCACTTAGGTGAAAGAGGGTGGATACTTAGAGATGGAACCGCAGGGAGAGGGGAGTGCAGTGAAAACCTGCCTGTGAAGCAGCAAATAGCAGGCATGAGAAGGAGCATAGCGCTGACGAAGGGTGGTTGCTCATGGACGAGGGCTGGATCAAATGCATCTTGAGCAGCATCCCTTCCCCTCACCCCCACAGGGTCTTCTCCCAGCCAGGCTCCAGGACATCCTTGGGGATGCCCCTGCACCTCAAGATCTGGCAAGAGTCTCTCTCTGCTCTGTGACTCCCCAAAACCATCTGCCAGCGTGGGTGTAGAAGAGCCACTCTTTTTTTCCCTTGCCTAAGGAAAAAACAGCAGGAGTGTCATTGCTTGCACAAGGTGCCAGACTTGGTGTTCCCGTGTTCAGCTGCAGGCTGGTTAAAGCAAATGCAGCATAAGGGAGATGCTTCCAAGGTATTTCCTGAGTATTTGTCCTTGTTTTCTGGTCTGTGCTGTGGGAAGGGCTCTTTTTCAAGGACCAGCCTCTCCCCGTGACTCTAAGGGCTGTACAAGCACCAAAAACAAAGACAACCTCCTCCTACAGAGCCTCTGATGTGGGCTGAAGACAGAAGCAAGCAGCCAGCGTTGTTAGTGAGAGAGAGGAGGGAGAGGAGTGGGGGGAAGCCAGGAGACACCACCGGTCGCAGTGACAGATCACGTTCAAGGATGACTACTTGGCTGTCAACCACATTTTTAAAGTCTTGCAGTGCCAAAGAATTTACCTCTGGGATAAGAAGCATTATTTACTTTCTAGAGGTTATTCAGTTCTTGATCTCTGGCTTAATACAGACAGAGAGGATATTACCCACGATGACTGTGTTGTGAGGAATGCATCTGGCTGTAGGGAACTGGAATATTCAATTCATTTTGCCTAAATCACTGGCTGATCTTCAGCGGGGAGGAGTTAAGGAAAACTTTGTGTGAGGTGAGTTTTGAGGTGGAGGAGCTTGAATTTTTGTGTGCGCTGACAGATGTGTGTCAATGTCCCCTAAGCAGTGTCATTCTAGCACCAAATTGCCCATGGGGAAAACCCTAACTTGTAATTGACTGAGGTCAAGTTGAGCCAGTCAGTAGCCAACAAAAGGCTTCAGAGACTATTATCTGGTCTTAATAGGACTTGGACTAGGACTCCAAGGTCTTATTTGTCTGGGTGCTGTATGAGTACAAGTGAAGAAACAGTATTCTGTAGGCTTATAACCTGGATAATAAAGAAAAAGTTAGAAATTCTGCCTCAACTACAGTCAAAAATAGTTTTACTAGTGACCTATAAATGGTGAGAATTTAAAGCAAATATACAAAAATTATAAAATACGTACAGTAGGCTATGCAATGCCTCAGAGGAAGTAAAAAGAGGCAGAAAAACAATAAATTTCCTGGACTGATTTGATTGTCCATGTTCTCAGACTATTATACCAAAAAAAATGCATTCAGGAAACACATGCCTGCAAATGGATTTGTGCTGTGAAATACCATACATCTACAAACAAACAAAGAAGGTGTTGCACATCCATTCCCCCGCCTGCATGCAGGATGTTTTCTGGCCTTGCAACACAGTGCTCTTTGCACACCAAAATGCATAAAAAACACATGCACTTCTGGGTTAAAATCCCAGAGTTCTAGATTAGGTTCAGCAGTCACTAAGGATTTCGGTGCAGAGCTTATGCTGATGAGTGAGCTTTAGCCCTGGGGTCTTCCCGTGACATTGGCAGGTCATCTTCCAAGTGTGCAGGCCCCCAGCACCCAGCCGTGGCTGTGCATTTCCTCGGTGCTGGGCAGCACTCTCTGCTCGTACAGCACCTAACACAATAAGCTGCCAGTCGGATTTGCAGGCTGCTGTGTGATCTAGTGATATTAATGATATAATGATAGCATTATAACTGGACCATTCAACTCTTTAGTTTGTTCTTCCATAAATGATTTATAAGTTTTATGCATTTTATATGCCTCTCATTAAAAATGCATTGAAAAATACTATCAAAATACCATTTTGTGAGGCTCAGGCTCTCTTTATTCTTGTAACAGCCATCTGCCATTAAGCTTTAATAACTGACTGATTATAATTTATTAATTTATCACCTGTTCTTTATACAGTTGGATAAAATAATTGTCAACCAATGTGAAATCGCCTCCTATTGTGTTATTAATCCCCAAAGCAATTAGAAAACCCACTGATTGCACAAGCCTTTGAAAATGGGCAGTAACTCATGTTAGAAATGATCTGCAGTGCTCACATCAGCACACTTAGTGTGTGATTGGTAGTAAGGTTTCTGTTGCCACTGTGAATTTGAAAGGGGCAGTTTAACTAGGCAGCCTTTTATTTTTATTTATTTATTTTACAAGAAGCCTGGATTTTTAAGGTTGACCGTAGATGTGTAGGTTTAAGCTTGTCTTATGGATTCTGTGGACATAGTCTGAGAAAAAAACTTCATATAATGTCATACTAATGCTGCTTAAACCTGTTTTGGAGAGATTTCTGCCTCTGCTAACATCCCCAAGAATGACAGGGTAATTTAGGGATAGCTATAAATGCCAAATCATTTAAGAGACTGACTTCAATCAGCTTTGGATGAAGACATCAGACTTCAGTATCTCTGCTTTGATTTTTATCTGCCAAGGTTTCCATATGGGTTAGTTGTGGGCTTTCTGATATGGATATTTACAGTATGTGAAAACGGACGGAGCCAATGGTTTGTTGAATCCAACAGCTGTCATTTAGCAAAGCTGTTTGCTTACTTTGCCATTGCAAAGGAGATATGCCGGCCACCCCAGATGTGAAGTTTCTTATCTCCTGTCCTGTTTGCAGCGCAGAATTCCAGAGACCCATGTTACAATACCTCTGACCCTAAAAAGCCACATTCCGGTAATGCTGTTCCTGGTGCAGATTTAATTACTTTTCTGGTGAAAAGAAAGTAAAAAGAAAGATGCCACCGACATTGGAGGGCAGAACCACACTGCTAAGGGAAGCAGCTGTAAATGTTTCTTTGTCCTAAATGAAGCTGCCTGGCCCCTCTTGTGTGTCTGCTCAGTCAGGGACCACGCTGGTGGATTAGGCAAGGTGGAGGTGTAGAGCTGCCAATTACAGTGATATTTTGTTCCAAATATCTTCAAGTAGTCTGGGAGAACTTTTACTTAAACAAGATGATTGCCTAGATCTAAGAACTGTCAACATTTTGCTATTGAACAAGGCTCTGGACAGGCTTAGGAAGAGATTTTTCATCTCTCTCTTCTGTCTCCAGAAATACATACCATGCAGCAAATAGGTCTGTGCATTAGTGTGATCTAGTGACTCCAGAGTACAAGAAAGTCTTGAGTCTTCGACCAATATCACGCTCCCTCTGCACGATGGTAGAATAGTTGAATTATTCCACTTCCACCCAACACTTCTGCCGTCTTGTCTGTTCCATTCCAGGGTTTGTAGCTTATCCACAGTTAAAGTTGGAAAAACTGCTTTGACAAAAAGACCCAGAAAAAGTGATGCTGAACTGAGCTTATTGGGAGATTTGTACTTTCTCCTTCTATAGGGAACCCAAAGCAGAAGTAAAGAGATCGTTCTTGATATTCTTATACTATTTCTGGCTTTTCTGGAAGTAAAAATCAGAAGAAATCTCATGCAAATATTTGTCCTTCTAAGATATCCAAGCCAAATGTGCAGATCTAAGGGTTTTAGATAAAGCAGATATAAATACGGTGAGTCCTTTTTCTCTAATCTTGAGAAACTTTCCCATCTTACCCCTCCAGTGTATCCACAGATAAAATCCGGACTGTAGAAAGTCCTCAGAAGCAGTGCAGACGTGGTAGTTGTCTTGCACTGAAGGTGCACAACTTTTGCCTACATAATCCTCAGTTGAGGTGAGCATGGAGAGGATCTTTCGCTCCTTCCCACCTCTGTAGACATACACAAGACTACTCTGCACTCTTAAGGTAGTGCAGTGGCTACAACCTCTTCGTCTTAGCGTGCAGCAGAGTGTTTGCTCTCTGTCATGACCCACAGACAACTAATCATGTTTTGCCCCGATTTGGATCTCATGGTTCTTCTTGAATCAGTTTCTCAGCACCAACTGGGGAGCTCCTGAATATGGCAACCAGCTATGATGTGCTGTCTGAGACAGACTAGAGGGTAGGTAATTTTTCAAATGGTAGATTGACAAGTGTTACTGTTTGTGTCTTCACTGCAGATAGGAGGTCTCCAATTAAGGTTAATCTTGCGATGTTAATTGAATCACAATTCATATACTCCTGCTTGAGTATGAGAGCATCACGGAAGGAAATCCACATTCAGAACAAGACTACGGTCAGTTACCCATGTAGTAGACCTCCCTGCTTCTGCTGTCTGCAAAGTTACTGGTCCATATAATGCACCAGAAAAAAACTTCATGGCTAAAGAACAGTGTCAGAAAAACTGATTCATGAGGGAGTAACAATGGCTTTTCCGCTCAACAAAATCATCATCTAAGGAATCTGTCATATTTTTACTCATGAAAAAATTCCAGTCTGGCGGGCACTGAATCCTTTAAAAGGACCACTATCAATCATACAGGAAGATCTTTGTTGCAAAAATGCGATTGAATTCCATGTGAGTCTAGACTCAAGTTAGCAAACAGCGGCCATATTCCATACTCATTATTTCCACAAAGGGAATGCATGCACCCATGTGCGTCTCTGAACCCATCAAAGTAATATCCCATAATTCTCTTTACTGCATTAAATGATGTTGCACTGACTACATCTACCCTGATGACTGCATTCACTAGTGGTTGCATCCACACTAGACAGGCTGGCCTCACTGACAGCCGAGTAGCTCTGTCTTGGCCCTATGTGTCCTGCAGTTCCTTCTTCTCCTAAAACATAGCTGTCATGTTGGGTCCATTCTTTTCAGTTGAAAGTGAGAGCTGTGCTGCAGTCCTGCTGCTTGGAGTTTTCATGGAATGAACCTGAGATTCTACATTTTGGTCTTGTATGTATGTCATGACAAGACTGGAGTTCTTGGATTTGTGAAACCTGTAGGGAAGATGCTGGAGGACTCTGCAGAGCAGAAGAAAACAAACCTGATGCATTCTTGTTCATACCGCCTGCTGGGAGACATTACCAGAGTAGAATATCCAGGAAAAAGCACTTTGATTTTTCTTTCAAAGGAGCTACCTAGCACTTACCAAAAATAGCATGGGAGTGAATTAGTGTTTATGCAATATGGAGGATCAGTGAATCAAGACCAGTTGTGGGGTGGGGAGTGAGATGATGGTGTAGACATACCCCCACCCATATGTGTGTAAATTGGAGTGATTTTCTGGGCACAGAGACATGTGGGAAAACACTGGGGAACTCAGCATTCAAATGTTGCGACTGTATCCTCGGCACTGAGGGTGCCAGCCCTGGTGAAAATAGGTCCTGAGCTTCAACTGGTAATCCTGCTCTGAATGGAAAGCACACCCTCAGATCTGGGGTTTCTCTGTGAACCAGAAGGAGGAAGAGACAACTACTTCACCTGAGTTAATTCTGAAGTGAAGACATAACCTCTGACACACAGGATCATTTACGCTTTTATGTGGGAAAACCTGTTATTAGAGCTTGACTGAAATGTTTAAGAGACTAACAATAATGCCACCTACCTTCAGCTTTCACATATTGAGTACTAGAGTTTGGTGCTGACTTCTCATCCTTGTTTAGACTCTCCTTCTTAGGGAAAGTCTTGTGAAGGTAAACTAGTTCTGTAACAAAGCTGTTCTGCAGCTGCAGTAGATGACGAGGACAGTGAAGTTTCTTGGGAGATCCTCTGCAAAACACCCTGGAGCCATTTGCATCAATTAGCTCCACCACCAATATGTGTCTGCCTGTAAACCAGGCTATTGCCTACTATCTCTTGAAGTGATGATCATGTTTGATAGGGAAAGTGGGAGTCTTTTGCCTATGAGAGCACCAAGGGTGCTCAAGCTAAGGGTTCCTCAGTAGGTTATTAAGTAGATAGTGCAATTTATACCAAGTGCTTTTAAAAAAAAATTTCCTTTTCACTTAACCTGTTGAATTTTGCTTAATGTGCTGTAGTTTTTTGTTAGGACTTATAAGTTCTGATGAGCACAGGTTGTGTCACATTCCCAGGATGTGGTCCAAGGCAGTATCACAGCAGGGTAACTACCTCAAATGGAGTCAGTGGTTCACTTCTGACTTGAAAAGAGCATCACTGACACCTCTTACTACAGCTTTTTGGCTTTCTTCCAAGATTTCTTCCCCAACAGATGCTCAAAACCCAGCAGAAAGCAAGGATGAATATAACAAAACAAATGCACAGCATCGCTAATTAGTAATTAAAATCTCTTAAAGCAGATAGTAGCAAAAAAAAGGAGGAAGGTTTATTGGGTCTCTAACTTCAAAGGATTTTTCTATCACACTTATCCCAGCATTTCATCATGACTGTTTTTTAAAGCATGAAAGAGGAGAGGACGTCCTGCTGTCAGTTACCCAGAATGTAAATCCAGAGTGTTTCTGCATCTCCAATAAGACAATAGAGTTTGCTGTGATGGTAGCAAAGTTTGCAGCCGCGTGACTGCTTTTGTGAGAGCACCCACAAGAGAAACAGAAATAAAAAAGAGACATAGAGAGTATCATAAAAGGACTGAAAGATCTTTTTAGAATGTAGCTCCTAGGGGAAGGTCTCATTATGTTTGTACAGCATCCGGTGCAACAGAGCCCTTCTGAATTCAGTTTCTGGAAGCTGAAGACATATCCAACGAAACAACAGCACCAGATACCGAGGCTTAAAATAAAAATTCGTAACAGATGTATTAGGAGCAGGGTTTGGGGAGGAAGAGCATTGCGGTTGATGGACTCTGACAAAATTCCATCACCGTGAGTCACATTTTAATTGAAAAAGAATAAAAGAAAGCAAGGGTGGGGAAAAGACATGGGTGAAAATCAGAGGTCACCTGCCGTTGTGATAGCTTAACCGAAGTTTTGGAAATGAATCATCGCAGCAGGCAATGGAAGGTTTCACCTCAGGCAGTGACAGGAAATGCAGGGCTGTAGCTGTGTGCAAGAGCCTTTCGGGCTCTTGATCAGCTTTTATTGATTAGGAAAGTACAGCTGCACTCAGGAAGTCTTAGCTTTTCTCTCATTTTCTGTTCGAGAGAAAGGAAAATCTCGAGCAGCCATTTTCAGCTTCTCTTTCTCGGAAGCAATGGGGTAAGTGGGAGGGGAGTTCACAGGAGGAAGACACAAAACTTACAGTTTTACTCACATGGCTAATGAAATCACATGCTGTCAGTGGCCCAAACAAAAAAAAACAACCCACACCCTTGCTTGAAAGAAGAGATGCAAATAGTTGCCTGAGAAAAGACCCTACTGAGAGATCCTTCAGAAAGGCTCTCCTCTGTTTGTGAGCACACGGCTATCTAGGACATCCCTTTCTGGGCATCAGATTTTCTGGGATGGGAAATGATCGTCACCAAAAGATGAGCTTAATGCCAGTGTCTGTAAGCCAGAGGTTTCCAAACTTCTGCTGCCAGGTGCTGGTGATACTGCTTGTGGCATCTCCTCATTCTGGGCCAGGCTGCAGTGCGTGTCAAAATAGTTCACATCCCACCAGTGGTAAACTTACTTTGGTAAGCCATGATCACATGCCTTTCGACGTGTTTGCCCTTAGTGTGAAAAGGGAACGTGCAAAGATCAAGCCAGCACATCCACATGTTTTGGTACAACTCTGTGGTGTCCTCAGCAGCCCAGGAATGGATCAAATGTAAATGCCTTAATGCCTCTGAGTCTGGGTGCAAATGTCTTCTGTATCAAACTTAATGTGTATTGGGAACAGATTTTATCTACAAATAGGTAAGCTCTGCATGGTGGTTCTGCTGGTTCAGGTGTCTCTGTACTGTTGCTCGTCTCACGTGTGGACGTGGAGAACGGCAGTCTCTTTTTAAATTCACTTTAACCATTAGATACCAAATCGTGTGAGCCAGGAACTAGCCCCAAAGACCCTTGACTTCTCTGAGGTGTCTTTATGGACCTTCAATTTAGCCTGTCTTAGCTTTGGTTTTGCTCTTGTACAAGCATGGCCCATTTGCACAGTGCTTCTTGAAGAAATGATGGGTGACTGAACAGCGATTAAGTGACATTGCACAGAAAGAACATTTTGCTGGGAAAGAACCAGATATTACATAGTACTTAAACACATGCTTAGATGTTTAGATGGATAAATATGGGCCTGTGCATGTGATGCCCCACTGAATTAGTGCATGGTGCACACGGTGCATCATGTAAATTTTACCAATATTTCATATGAGAGCCCCACTGAACCTGTAATGTGTGTGCAGTGATTTCTGTGCATGATCTATGGGTGTGCTTATCATTTCAAAGAGGAACCAAACTACTGGAAAAGTCAAAGAAGATTATAGGCTGTGAGATACAAGTAATTTTTAAGGAAGGTAAAACGCTCCATGTATGAGGGATGCCAGGCGAGAGCTGAAGAGGCTCACAGACAGAAACTTATCCACAGAGTTAGGACAGAATACAGATTCTGAAAAGCGTGAGAATAGGTAAAATTTAGACACTGCAGCAGATTTTCTTGTTTCCTTATTTTGTGCTTAAAAATACTTATGAGATTATATGCAAAACAAGAATTAACAAATCCCCACCCCAAAAGAAGACATCAAAACAAAACCAGAACCCCCTCACCTCCTGTCACCCTTAAAATCCCCCAGCATTTGCACAGTCTGATGCATGTGAGATGAAGCATTGAAAAGCTAGGAAACTCCAAAAGTTACGGTATCTCACAAAAGTTTTCACGGCTGTAGGAGAGATGTGCCATATTTTCCCTGTGAAAGGTAACTCAGAATATCTGGTTATTATTATTAATCCACACTACAAAATATGAAGAATGTGAAGTGCAACAGAGTGATTGCTAAGTGTAAAATGTAGACTTTCTAATCTGAGAAGTCTTTCACACCCAGTTTATCCAATATCACTGACTTCCTTAGGTCCAAAACCCTGCAAGGCAATGCCCAAATAATACTAAAAACTTTGGTAATTTTCTTAACTGCACATTTTATCATAATTCTCTGTTTCCTGTGCAAGCAGTGCACAAGTGCTTTTTGTACCAAAAGTCTATTCCCAAGAGAGTCTTATGGCTCTGAGCATCACAGCAAGCTGCCCGTAGATGTGTAAGTGAGATTGAAAGTTTGTTTTGGTCTCTGAAGCTTAGCCTGGCTTGGACATGACCAAAACCAAGTGCTGCTGGTTCTATGATGCCTTTGTGCCTCAGGGAAGCAAGTGGCAGTGTGCAAGCTCGAGCTAGCAATAGGATGTCAGAGAAGGGTTTTCTGTGGTATAGCGGCATTAGCAGGGGTCCACACATTCAGGAAGAAAATCTCTGAACATATGGCATGGCTTTTCTTTAAACAGACCAGTTTTTGACTTTCTGGGAAAGAGAAAAAAAAATTCGCCAGAGATCAGTAGACTTTTAGTGTATAAAGTATGCAAATTGCTGTATTTCAGATGAATTCTGAAATCACTTTGAGGCCACCCAAAGCTCGTAGATGGACATCTAGTTAGCATTGAGGTAAATTTCCAGTGTGTGAAGGCTGAATGGGGACTTGGGGTGGTGACAACAGAAAGTACTTTCTAGTCTTTCTGGGGTCTTTCAATATAGATGGTCCATGGCACAAAGCCTGTGACACAGGAGGGACTAGAACATACATCTCCAAAATCCTGTGCTAGTGTCCTGCTGAATCAACCTTCATCCTATTGTCAGTCTTGATGACAACGGTGCTACAAAATTTTGTAATGCAGTGGGAACATCAGGGTGGGTCTGCATTGTTGGAATTGATTGATGAGATGAGCAACAGCTGAGCTGGATGTGTGTGGCTCTGCATATGTGATGGGGTCTGAAACGAAGACTACAGAATTATATGAACTCTACATTAACACAGGTTAGCTTGTAAGTGGTTGGGCCTGTAACTGCTTTGGTTGGAATTTGGAGTTTTAGTTGCCTTTTGTAGATATTCTTATATTACCGATTATACAAGATTTCCAGTTTTACTGGTATGAACATTAAGGAACCACTTTTAAAATTATGGTTTTATTATAATTATTTTTTATTGAGATCTCTCTGAAAGCTGGGGGCTATTTTATAAGTAAAATAACAAATGACACCAGTATTGCTCATTTCTGAACAAAATTAAATTTAGGCAGCTCGTACATAATAAATAATGTTATGATTTGAAAATATTTCATTACAGTACATTAATACGTCTTAATAGGCATGGATCAAGTCTCACACAGTTGTTAGCTTTATTGTTAATCAGATCTTTCTCATTAACACACTGTAGTTAAAAATGAAGTGCCCTAAAACTGTGTAATGTTAAGTGTAATTTCTGAAACTGCAATATTATGCTGTCCTAAGTACCTTGCAATTGCTTGTTTAATGGAATATTCAGCCCCTAAAATGAATCCATTACTTTCTACTGTTGACTTCATAAAATGTTTGAAGGACAAACACAGACACACTGTCCTTTCAGGAGAAGGTTGAAGTTATAGGATGTTTGAGAGATCAACATCAGCGAATGCCAAATCTAAACTTGTCACAACTGTACTTATAATAGCTGAACTTTCCACCTCCCCAAGAGTGGCCTGTCTTGTCACACTTATTCTACTTGACCTACTTCCCAGCTCCACACCTAGAGATGTTAAAAAAATTTCTGGCTCTCTTGGACAAGGACAGAAATAGTTTTCATAGTGCTGAATCAACACAAAACCAGTCTCTGGCTGATTCCTCTGCCTCCTGCTTCCTAGAAAGGGGACTTTCTTTTTGGATCCCCAGACTGTTTCAGCCTGCATTATTCACTGGCTGAGGAGTTTCATGATGAGGTGGAGATGCAAGGACCTCATGGCACGTCACAGGATGGATGCTATGGCTTGATGGTAAAGAAAATACAGAAGAAAGTATACTGCACTACAGGTATTCAGTAAAAGAGTTCATCCTGCTGTACTGTCTATATTTGCAGAGGGCTCCAGAGTACAGAGCTATGTATAAGCCGCCAATATGAAGGGCCAGGGCATGGGGTAAAGCTCAGTCACACCATCACCCATGGAGAGCTCTCCTGGACAGTTTCCTGGCATGGTTTGTGGGCAGCCCGGATTTGATGGCTCAGCAGCTGGCACCCTGACCAAGGAATGAAGGGGCAGTTTAGCTGTCTGGGTATCAGCCATCCTGTCCAAGGACAGGCTCTGGCCTTTTTTACTTAATATAGACATAGCCAGAGACTTGGCATCAGAATACTTAATGATAGCAACATCCTGTGCATTTATTTATGTGTCTGACTGTAACAATGATAAATACAGTTTTAAAACCACTCAGAAATTGCCTTGTTCTTCCCTCACTCATGGCCTGACTGTATGTCCAGGCAAGGAATTGTACCCAGAGCCATTCTCTGGCACAGGGCCCGAGTGCCCCATCTCCTTTTATCGTATCAAATTGGTTGGCTGCATCGAAGCTGCCTGTTGGGAATGGTCTTTGGTCCATGCAAGCTTCTAAATCATGCCTGGGGATATTTTTCAGAGAACGCTAACTGACACAGATGCAGACTCTGCTAGGGACTAGCAACAGTGGGGATGATCAAGCTCCCTTGCCTGGGATTGACCCTGGCATTATTTAATTTATTGGAATGGATGTTGTCGGAAAAGGTCCCAGTGAGTTCTTGGTACTACATAATTATTAATATCATACTAAGGAGCAAAATTTAGTGCTCAAGTGAGGAAGGATAAGATTATAATTTCTGCTTTATATTTTGATAAGCTAAAGCCCATAGGACCAAATCCTCAGAACTTGGTGGGAGTTATCCTATAAGCAGTCAAGATACTGATATTCACATTGAAAAATCCCTATAATGTAGACAGGATTTTTGGACTGGTTACTTTAGTAACTTCTCCCAGTGGAGGTGCAGTTGCAGGTTTCAAAGTATGGGTATTTTTGCCCCCAAAGAAATAAACTTTGTCAAAAGGGAAGGTTGGGGCAGGGGAAAGGGTGTCCATACCAATGTAGAACATGGGGCTGATAGCAAAGAAGTGCATTTCTAGTTAGCACGGAGCAGTGCAGGTCTCCAGTGCAGGCTTCACCTACCCATCAGCACTGCTGCCAAATTCTCATTTTCCCCAGCCTCTTCATCTCTCTTAAGGTCTGCATGAAGGATAGCCATGGACCTCAACCTTGTTCCAAACACAGTGGGCTTTTTTTCCAGCAAATAAATGGCTTATAGACAGCTTTTCATCCTCACTGGAATTGCTTAACTTTTAGAAGCTACGATAAACGCTTTATGTTTTGTACATGCGTAATTCTGCTAAATGAAACAACTACTCTGTGTAGGAACTGGTTTCTAATGTCAAAATTACTGGAAACCAGGAGGGAGTACAGTGTAGTGGTAGTCAGGTCCTTTGTTTCTTCTCCTGCTCTGCTGAACCAGCACTTTGTAATGAGTTTATTGCCAAGGGACAAATGTTTCTTTTTTTTTCATACCATGGCAATTCTGTGTTTTTCAGAGCACAGCCACAAAGGTGAGAATTAGTGGGGAGGGAATGTGGTCCTCCAGTAACAGGATTCCAGTACCATCTGCTGGTTGGAGAAACATGGGTTTAGCCTGGACCTCCCCCCTCAAAACTGTATTCTATCTATGTGAGGCAATTCAGTGTATTTTTAATTAATTACTCATGTCGGTCAGAGACACTCGGCTAACACCAGTCATATCTTAACAAATGAGCTCCTCACACCTTTCATAAATATTTTGTGTATCAGATTCAGCAAGAGTGGCCCAGTTTTCAGTAAAGGAACACTTGGTTCAGACATGAAGGTCCCATCTGACTAAAGGCATAAGCATGGTGAGCTTATGTCTCACATCAATGTGAGTGTCTGGGAAAAGGCAAGTAGTTTTGCAACATGAACATTTGGGGCAATATGTTTCTCTTCTGGCAGATGCGAAATTCAATAAATTCATTACATGACTGGAGCATGGAGCTGTGAATGCAGGCAGATCCTCAAGGGGTCAGTTCCCAAAGTCTTGGTGGACTTCTGGTTGTCAGTGGAGTATTTGATAGTGCTAGTTCATCTTATGGGCTGTGATTCTGCAAAGCACATCTTTAATTTTACACTTTTGCTCCTAACCCATTTAATTCAATGTTTGCAGAGTTTACTGTTGAGCTGAGGTCATGTTTCTGGATTTCTTCCTGACTTTAACTTCAAAAGTTGTTCTGGCTTAGTCTAGAGTGCAGCTGTGGGTATCTGCAGAGACACTCAGGTTGCCTTTAATAGGGCTAGCAGAGTCACAGGCAGGAATTAGCATGTTTCAGCATGAGCTTCAACATCGATACCTGAACTAATTGCTAAAATTAGTTCAAACTCTAAGTGTGCTATAACTATGTTTCTCACAGATCTAGCTGATAAAGCACATCATCCTCTTAGCTATGTTCTAAATTGACATTTATCAAAATCCGTTCTGAAAATACATACGATGACTGCAACTTATACTTCAGCAAAGTTCTTAGTAATGCTGCATATATTGCTAAAATACTTTCCAAGTTCTATTTGTATTATGTATTTTTAATAAAGATGGAGACAAATCTAGGCCATTTAAATGCATGTTCTTTAGTAAGGTTCAGCTTTCTGCAATTGTATGACAGGTCTTCAGATGACTGTAGAAGTATTGTTTGTTTATCTATCTGGCACAAAAGACAAGCTACAATATAAACACCCTTCATTACTTTTCATTGCAACCAACATACATGGAGATTTTAACAGTTTGTTATCACACAATGAAAAGCAAGATCTCTAATAACAGATTTTTATCGATTTTTTTAAACTTTTCTTTTAACAGAAACACAGGTATTAATTTTCCGTAAAATCCCTACATCATCCAAATTACACGTGCTGCATGAACTACGCCTGTAGGCTAGGTACCCTATGTAATGTTTGGTACATTTTATGTAGCTGGTAAAAATAGTACTTACTTTATTACAGTATCATAGAGTTGTCAAACATTAACTTTACCAGTTTAATGAAAAACAAATCCTAATGATATGGATAACTCATAAGGACTATTGATGATAAAACACCCTTACTCTCCATTTTAACACTGTTTCAGTCCTTAAATATTAATAAAATGCAGGTTGATTGGTATTATTCTTTGAATTAAATGATCTTTGTTATACTAAGATCAACCATTAAACATTAATTTCAGTGTTGTGCTTATGGCCGTCATTCTTTGATGTCTGATATAGATTCTGAAACTTTTGGCTAAAACTCCTCAAACCTTCAGGTTTCTCGTTATAAGGTGAAAAGACTTCATGGATTCTCATGTAATTCAGCGTCCCATTCAGACTGATGAATGCATTGGTAGATTTAGATATGCCACCGGGGATTTGGGGTGCAGTTTTATGTTCAGTTTATTCTGATGTAACCTACTTTCCCCTGTCTGCCCCCACTCACATATTTCTGCCCCTCCCTCCCATAACATCTGCAAATCACGCGAATGTGTGGTGAGTTGATATGGAAACTAACTACCCAAAAGAAAAAAAAGACTTTTTTTCTGCTGGTTTAGCAGACAGACCTGATTCTTCAAGGTGATTGTTAGATCTGATGCGAGGGGTGGCTGGGGGCAGGAATGGGCTAGACCTGGGCATCTTCCTAAGGTGGCTCCCTGCCGCGACGTAGGGGTAAGGGTAATGTGATGTTACATTTCTGTGTATTTAACTTTTTTAATCATCTCTTTCTCCCATATTTGCTGCCACAGGAAACAACTGACACAGGATGTCAAAAGGGACATAATTCCTAGAAATGATGTTGAAATATTAAATTAAGGGAACCAAGCATGTTCTGCTTGTCATACACATCTGTGGTAGAAGCTGCCAGAAAGCCCCGCCTCTCAACAACAGTGAGAAGGAGGGGATGCTAGAGGAAGAAATGAGATCTAAAATCCTGAAACCTACACATAAATTACTCCTTCCACTGACCGGACTCCAAGGTTGTGGCTCACATAAAGGAAGACCCAGTGTGGGGCCATGGCCAGCCTTTCCACTACCTTTAGTCAACGTTAGTGTAGTGAATGTATGCTTGACACATGCAGCTCTGAGGCATACAAATATATAAATATTAGGTGGCCTTTAACCAAGATGAGGACTGTTGAGAAACAAGGGTCCTAGAGCTGCTAAGGATTTTAAACACAGAAGGTTTGAAAAGACTTGTTTCCTGTTTTCTTTATTCATTTTGAAAACAATTGCAATGCATGCTCAGATGGCATGAGAGCTGTATAGAAAAAAATGCAATTCAGAGCTGCTAAAGCCATCATCTGGCAAAGAGATCATTAATTCAAGAGGCTGAAAAGATAACAAATATCTACTGAGATTCATTAACTAGGAATTTTTATTCACGGCTGCACAGCTTGGATACTTTTTTAAATGGTCTCGGTATTGAAGAGAACATCTGTCTACTCCCAGATATCCGTTCCAGTGGCAGGAGTGTCATGACGTATTCAGAGGTCCCTGGATGTACTTTCAGAAGCTTTTTCTGTGGGAAGCATGTCTACGTTTTGTCCCAGACACCGAGTCCTGGTGTAAATAAAGCTTAGGTCCTCAAAATTATTTACATAACTAATTCTCATGGGCATTAATTTACCTTTTGCTCTCTTGCATGTCTACATTTGAAAGTGGCTCATCTTCCAGACATCCTTGACAATTTACTGCTTTCTGGAAGTGAAGGCCTTTTCAGGCACCTCCTCTTAATGAACCAAAATTAGTAGTTACTTATAAACCTTTAGGTTCATACTAGTGACTCGGTTTCTTAATCCTTCCTGCAGGGCTGTTCCAGTTGCAATACATTTTTGTGAACTGATTGCTTTATTTAATTTGCTTCTTCATTCCCATGCTGAGTTATTTCATCAAATATGTGCTGCTGAAAAGCACCAGAAATGTGAGATGCTTTGATAAAAATAAAAATTCATGTTTCTTTATTGTGCCAGTGGTGGGGTGGCTGATTTTGGGGTTGTTAGGGTTTTTTATCTTTTTCCCCTCATCATGTCGGGTTCCCATTCACAGGAAGCCCAAGGAACATTTGCACATACAATAAACCCTCACCAGAGAACAACAGGTATTTTCCTCCCACTTTCTTAATAGAAAACCAGGAGAAATGCCCACTTTAGTGTATGCAATTTCATACACTGTCAATGGTCATTTGTAAAGATTTCTTGTAAATTTGTAGGACGCATGCAACCTACTCTTACTTTCTACCCAACATATGAAATCAAAATTGACAGTTTTGAGTTACACACAGCCACCAAAGCAATGTTTCCGTGGGAAAATATGCACATGAAACTCACTTAGAAAATAGAGTTGGCAGAAATCAATTACCAAAACCTGCTCAAAAAATATATTTGACAGCAATCAATTTCCTATAAGCCCATCTCTGCAAAGCTTAACTTGTGGGAGTAACTGCTTACATTGTACTTTATATCACCCAAGTGCTTTAAAAATGGTGACTCAGACATACTCGTGTTTTACAGAAACTTCGGAAAAGCAGTGATATTATCTGCCCAAGGCCACAGAGAAAGTCAGGAGTCGAGGCTGGGTTTGACCCTGATATTCCCAGCACTTGAGTCTAGGTTTTCCTTTGGACTTGTCAAGTGCATAGAAGCTTACAATGTGGGACTCCTTGCTTCCTCCAGGTCTTCACGGGCTCCTCAGGAAGAAACACAGGAAAAATGGCCAGCTGCAGTTAGAAATTCACTTCAGAGGCTTTAACCAAGGAAGCTTCTGTCAGAACCTGTGCAGTCTCTTCTCTGCTTGCTGAAGGTTAGCAGGGAGAGCAGGCTTCCAGAAAATACAGTCCTAGAACACATATCTCACACAGACAGTTGAAAGGGCTGTGGTTTCTAAAGCTTATAGAGTCTTTGACACCACGCCACCACAGATGCAGTGAAATGGAGCTGGTGTGTCACCAGGTCGTGGAGCCACTGCTCATCCCACGCCTATGCTCCTGGGAGTTTAGAAAATCTGACCATCTCAGCTTATGCTGGGACACTGACACTTACAGGCTGCTCTTCCAGGCTCTCAGAAGTCAGAAGCTCCTGTTCTCCAGCTCTGAAAGTCTGGATTTGGTTAGGCATTCAAAGATCATTGAATTTCCATATGAAGAAGCACTGGAAGCCACTATAGATAGTGGGGAATATTCAAACTTTTGCTTATTTCAATGTTTGCTCTTTTTTTTACCCTATTTTTGTGCCCCAAGGATATTTTTTAGGTTTCTACCTCTTGTCTGAAATGAAACACTGCAATTTTTTTTCCCTAAACTGTGAGGTTTCCCCAGATTTTGATTAGATCTCAGCCTATAATAACTGTATCACTGGACTCTGAGTAACTAAGCTACTAACATTCCTGCTTTTACTGCTGCTTTACTCATGTCTATTTGGACACAGTCCCAGTGAGCAGGCCAGGGCGGAAACCTCTGGTGCTGATCACTGAAGTGAAGACCAGGGCAAGCTACTGCTTTAATGAGTTTCCACAGAGTTTCCGTGCTGTCGTTAAGCGAAGAGGTGAGCTGCCAACATCCTTCCAGCTACAGCAGTCGCTGGCTACAGTTGTCTGGTTTAACTCATGAATGTCCTCTGCTGTTAACACTCTGCCAAAGACATCTTGCAACAAGGACTGCTGGTGGAGGGGACTATAGGAAAGATGTTGTCTAGTTTGTACCAGGTTACTCAAAGCAGTCCAAGCACTTGGTTTGAAACAGACCTGATGGTGGTCCTGAACTGGAGGAGTGAGAACCAGCATGGTCTGCTGCAGCAGTGGAACTGAGAGATGGTCACCTGCAGCTCTTGAGCAACGGCAATCAGCAGAGCTGGATCCAGATGAAGAAGAGCTATCTGTAGGCAGTTCACATCACGCTGCACACAGCATGTGTAGATAGGGCAGAGCTGTCACTGGCAGCCTTGGCTACTTTGGATTTCTTGCCACTGTCCAGGAGAGTGGAGTTAAGCTGCAAGAAATCTGTTGAGAGGGGAAAGAGTGTAGACACAAACTTCATACTTCACTGCCTGCAGAGTAAAATTTACATTAAAAATTATGCTGTGTATTTACATACATAGAACTCCCCATACAAATGCAGAATGAGGCCATAAACACACCCCAAGTCTTTGTCATGGTGGCTGGGAAGGTGATGAGAAATATGATGAAAAACTCAGGTGGTGCCTGCCCGGTTTTCCTTGGCTGATGAGAAAAGCTAGAGAGCAGAAGTTCGAGCTATGTTCTCAAAGAAGTTGTAAATAATTGCCTTCTTCCAGATGCAGCTGAGTGGGCTGAAGGAGTTGCCCTGTCCGTCAGGAGGTTACTGATTCAGCAGCAGAGCATCCCATGCCCAGCCTCCCCTGCTCCACACTCCAGCCCACTGCAGGACCGACTGTGGGTGATATTTTCTGAAGCGAATTAGGCAGTATAGATGAGCACACAAAGCACTCTGCTGGCCAGGAGCATTTTATGTAAAGGCAATGACATTTCAATTGTATCTTACGGTGCTGCAGCTGTTCGGTGAGCCAAGGATCCCACCTCAGCCTAAAATGTTTTGTAGTACAAGTTCTACCACCAATATCAGCCACTCTTCTTCACTGTGAAAACTGCAGCAGTAGAAGCATCCCAACAACCCCTCTGCTAGCTGATGAGTGGGTTTTGTCAGCGTAATTCACACCAGTGCAGGTTAATTCTAGCAGTACAATTTTTTTCAGAAACAAGATGTTTTCACGCATCTAATAAAATAGCTGTTCTTGATGACCTTTGTAGCCCAGGTTGGGCCCAAAGTAGTTTAAAATGCTTTTTTGAAAGCAGTACTATTTTCACCAAAAACCCCACCACCCCCCAAACCTTCTCCATCACAGTAATGTGAGTAAAAGACGTGTAGTCCGATATCTTACACTTGTGCATACTGAGAGTCGCACATTTGGGGCTGCTGACAAGCATGAGGGGGCTCTTATTTGTAACGTGGTTATTTTTACAGTACAGACCAAAACATTTCCCGTTATCAACCTTATCGAAATAACGCTCTCAACTTTGTTTGAGGGTAACACTTGCCTGTGAAGGGGTGGGGGCTGCAATGGGGGGAAGCAGGGCAGTGGTGGAGCTTGCTGTTCCCTGAGGCTAGCAAGGTGACAGGGGACGAGATACCATCACAGAGTCTTGCTGCAGCAGCTGCCTACGCACAGACGCTTTTCCCCAAGAGTGGATCCAGGACCTGGCAAAGCCATGGTGCTTGTGCAGCATGACCAGCAGCCAGGGCACTTCACGCTCCGGGGATGTGGGCAGAGACTCCTTGGGGTGAAAAGAATCACATTACACTTCAAGCTCTTATATTTGAAGCTTTGTCAAGTACTCGATGCTTATCAGGTTTTCACTGCAGCATGTGGTGTCAGACACTTCTTCTGGAGACACTTTAAAGTAGTATCACCAGTAACTGATCTTCTCACTCTCTCAAGGTCTGGCCAAGATCCCTTTTGCTTTCACTGGAGGGGTGAAAGAACTAGACAGTGTCAACGGTTTCTTCTTCACCTTATCAGTCCCCCGTGCTTCCCTTTAAAACATATTTACAAACTTTTTTTTATGAGCATCCAGTTGGAGTGGGGGAATCCTGGTGCAGGGACTTGTTTTCTCTTTGCCTATTCAGTTGAGACAAGTATTTTAACCTCTGATTTGCTGTAATTCTCTGCCACTTTCACTCGATGAGGACAGAACTTACTAGATTTGATTTGTGCTCTTACACAGTGCCCATCCCTGTGGTATCTGAGCTTCATCTCACTTCCTCCTCCTCTAAGATTCCAACTGGCTTAGTGTTCAGCGACTACCATGACTTGTATTCCTAATCAGACATAAAATGGGAGAAAAGCTGTTTATAAAACATCATTTCCATGTGTCATGTTAATATTTCTGTGTTGCAAATCTCCAAATTGGTACAGTGGTTGATTATTGATTCTGCTGTTTGAAATTCAAATCTCTGCTCTTCTCAGAAGGTCAGACAGAATTTGACACAAAATGATTACTTAGCTATGGATTCTTTTTTTGTAACTAACCTACAGAATTTAACAAAATATTGAGAAGTGATTTCATAAGAGGGCTGCAGAAGCTGAACATGGGAGGAGGAATCTTCCTTTAGTAGCTTGTACAGGATTTAGATAATTTCTGGATTATCCTGTTAAATTTGATTTAGGTTCTGATTCAGCACAGCGTTTCAATACTGCTTACTTTGCTGAAATGAACAGGGATGGATCTGAACATAGACTTAGAGATCATTACATGTAAGTGGATGAGATTTTTAAAGGTATTTAAATGTTTAACTCACTAAGTACCTTTAAAAATCTGTCTTTAAATACTTTGCTGAATTAGGGCCCTAATTCCCATTAAATTCTCCGTGGGCTGGATTCTCCAGTTTGCCAAGTTCATTTGTTCCCTTTTAGACTTCCTCCTGAGGTTTCCCTTGATCAGCTAATGTGTGTCGAAATATACCTTGTTCTGTCTGCAGCTGGCATTCAAAATACATTCATTAAACACGTTGGCTAATGCGTTATTAAAGAAACACCTTTTATCCTTCTGTAATCGTATTCTTGGTACATCTCTCATGATGCAATAGGTGCTGGGTACATTTCAAAGGTGTGTAATTGTGTCCCACAGCATCGTGATGTAACAGGCTTCTCAAGTATCATCCTTCCATGCGTGAGACAGGGCTGGGCTGGTTTGTGGGATGAGAGTGTATTTGATATGTTGGCAAGGGGTGGAGGAAAAGGTTGGTGGTAACATTGCTGGGAGGTCATGGTTGGTTATGGTCCAGTGCTGTTGCTAGGGCAGCCGCCCCACTGCTGGGGACAGCATACAGAACAGGTTACCAGGTACTTGTGTCCCATGGGCTTACAAGGCCGTGAAAGCCTGAGACACAGACCTAAATGTTGAAGGAAGTGTGGGGAGCATAGTGGTCTCTCTGTACAGTACCTGAAGTAGCAGCTCCACACTGGGATGGTACATGCCACCAGAAGGTCTGGTGACCCTGATCCAAAACAGAGGGAGGTGTGCTGTCAGGTCTGGGTGACAAGAGGGAAGGCACCCATCACCCCGCAGTGCCAGTGGGGTGTCACAGCCCGTGTGTCATCCCCCAGAAATTCTCTGCCTGACAATCTCACCCCTTGGTGCCCACACCTTATTGCTGAGCTTCGGGAGGAATGTAAGTGCTTCATTGACCATGGGGTTGAATTTCACCTGGACTAAATCCCTTTGAAAACCTAAACTGGCTTGCTGATGAGCTACACAGAAATGCTTCCTGTCTACTGTATTACCATTTCTAGGTTTCGCCCTTTCTGAAACACAAAGCGGTCATGGACGGATTTCAGACCTTGTGGTAGATGGTAGTGAAAGAAACATTATCTTCCTATAACACAGGAACAGCTCAGTTGATTTAAGTCAGATTTGGCTGAAGGAATCTCCATCAGATTTAGCCTGTTATGCTAAAACCTAGGATAAACATGACTGAACATTTCTGAAACAAGAGAAAAACAGATCTGTGAGAGAAATCTCCATCAGAGCCATCACTGCACAGAATCTGCCACCTCTCTGCTTTTAGGCCATTTATCTGTATTTAATATAAATATATACGTTGGAGTAAAAGGGAAGAAGAGAAGCCCACAGGACATGACTTCCAATTAGCAGGGGGTCACATCCCCTGCTGTGATTTACTATTGGAAAAACATGCAAAAGATAATTGAACATTACACTCTCATCTCCCCCTGCTGCTGGCAGCATTATGAGGAGGGTTCCTCTGGACCCCTTGGGGAGACAAGGAGAAGGGATCAGGCAATTACATGCAGCGCCACATAATAACAGTGATTCATAACTTCATGGCACTAAACTCACTGGACCAGATCTTTAGCTAGTGCCCGCTGGTGTAGCTTCATTGACTTCAGGAGGGAGATGCTGATTTACGTCAGCTGCAGATCTGGCCCATTTACTTTTTCTCTTTAAGAAAGCAATAAACTATACAGAGGGAGAGCGGGATGTGCAGCAGCCTGATGGGTTTCTGCAGAGGAATGCTAAATATCTGAGAGATACTGACTGCTTCTGCTAAATAAGATCAGGTTATATTGTCCCTTGTGCCTCCACAGTGTGGCTTAAAGTGTGAAATTTGCTATTTTGGACTTGGAGTACCCAAAGAAGCTGGAGTGATCTTAGTTGCAGTTAAGCTCCACAAAGGATTCAAGGACAAATCACTTTCTGTACAACTTTAGGGACAGGTTCTTGCTACCAGCATCATCGTCTGGAGGTGCTGGCATTCTTAATATTAGAAAAAGTTTCCTTAGTATGATCATTTTTTTATCCTGATTTGCATTGATTTGAGTTAGTTTAAGAGAAGAGAGTGTAGTACGGCCCAGGAACCAGGGGTCCTTGTGTCTCTGTTCAGCTCCAGCAGTGACTTGCAGGGTGAACTTGAGCAAGTCCCTCCACAGTCCTGTGTGTCTGACTCTCTTCCTTGGCTCTCAAGAAGATTTTCTTTCCTTTGTGAAATTGCCTGAGAATTTTTCAGCTTCCTAAGAAGAACAGGCAGCCCCTCACTGATGAGACCCAGGCCAGACACAGCTGTCCCTCCTTTTGGACTGCGACCACACACAATTCACCCCAGCGCTGGAGTAGAAGACTTAGCAGGAGGGTCTTGGCACTCTTCTGGGGTACAGGGTCTGGGACAGGCTGGGGTCTGTGTAGCTGTGCCAGGAATACGGCTGCTGTAGGAAGAAGCCAGTTTGTGATGGGAGCACCGGGGCCCTGGGACCCACAGACTTCGCTCACTCTGTTTGGCACAGGCTGGAGCAAGGAATTTTTAATGACAGGGTTTGAAAATGTTAGCAGATTGTACGTAGCTTGTGCCTGCTTTCACTAGCAGAACCAGCCAGTAATTTAATTACATGTGTGGCTTACAACTAACTTATGCATGCCTATCTGTTGCATGTCTCACAGCCCGGTGCAGGAGGGTGGGCTGGCCCTGGGAAAGCGTGTTGGGAAGCCGTGCCGATCCACGCCGACCCACGTGTGACTGCCAGGCCTGGATTCATGAGTGGAGATTGAGTTCAAGGACACAATATTTTTCTCCCTTTGACCAGGCTTGATGTGGTTGCAGGAATACATAACCAACATGTCTGCTTAATTCTTTTTCTTTTTATGTGGCTTCCTGTTCTAGTCCCTCTGTCTGTATTGCAATGTTGTAAGATCCTCGAAGCAGGGACCAGGGCTTTATATACTTTTGCTAAATGCTAATACACTCGTCACGTTGCTGGCTAGCGAGCAAGATCCCGTAGTGTGAGCTGGCTTCAAAGCTCAGCTCTGAGCTCACTTTCTCAAAGAATCCGACAGTGCTGGGGCTGTAATTCAGGTGCCTGTGCTGCTGAATTGGAGCGAATTGTGCTGATCTGATCTGTACTGCAATAGCACCTGAAGGGGAAAAGACAGGAAGACGAAACTCAGTATTGTCAGCTCTGCACTTAGAAATAATTTTTTTATCCTTAATAAAACCTCTATCAGCTTAGAAATCTCAATGTTTTTAAATAACTAATGTTAGGCTGTTTCAGTTCCTTCCCTTTGGCATTCATGCTTTCAGGTTTTCATTTCTTTCCTTTGCCAGCCCCTATCCTGCAATCTTCTGACTATGAAACTTTCGGCTTTATTTTAATGAAGAGCGAGATTATCCAGAATCACATGACTCTGGGAGCTGCATGATCAAGGAAAAAGCATGCACAGCACCACAAAAAAAGCCCCACGCTTGTCACCTTAGCATTTGCTGATGCTGAAGAAGTCCTAGGGAAGAACTAGACCCAGGCTAAAAATGGAGCCTGGGGAAGCCGAGAGATGGTAGTTCCAAGATTCTTAGTAGCATTGTGTACAAGGTATCTCAAAATTAACCTGCTTAATAACATTTTGAAACCTGAAAGTGCTACTATTTCCATTTCACAGCTGGGGAACTAGGGGACAGACACAATTAACAACTTGCCCAAAGTTACTCAGGCAGTCTACTAAAGAGAAAAAAAAATAAATACATATCTGAATCCTAGGTCAGAGCCCTCATCAATGGGCCATCCCTTCTCCCTGGTGAAACGAGCTGGAGGAGAAGGTCAGTTACACTGGGTTAGCCTCTTCAGACTGAGTTAGGGCTCAGTGTAAGGAAGCAGTCAAATGTGTGGCTGTCTATCTGGAGGGTATTTGCACTAATAAAACTGCTGAGTCTGGAAAGCTGAGCATTTTCCCGTGTGATTGCTGCTGTTTCATTTTCTGGTCATGGTGGGAACAGCCTTTCTGGTTCTTAATGGAATTAGTAAAACATCCAAACATTTCATAACTTTAATGGCTATAGAAGTGAGAGAAACTCCAGCTGGTAGGAGTAGAGATGGCTCCTGGTTTTCCAAGTCAGTTTGCCCTTTCTTTAGTGAGCTGTTTTATTTTATTTTAATAACCTGCTGTCTTCTCTCTGTTGAAGTATGGACAGAAGAAAAGGAGAGAGTAGACAAGTAGTGGTGCAACGTCATCATCTTAAGAAGCATACAAGAAATTAGCAAAGATAAGGCAAATCACAACTTCTCAGTGTCCCAGGACAGGGCTTTTCTCAACGTTGACCTGTGCTGAATCTCCTCTTTGTGCTTTTCTGCAGCCAGTCAAGACACTGAGTCCCTCAGCTGAACTGAGGCTTGTTCCTACCTTATCTGCATCTTGCCTCTTCCTTTGTTCTTGCTTGACCACTTGTTTGCAGACCTCCAGCCCAAATAGAGGACAGCTGGAACATCCCCTTCTACACACACTTTGCTTTGAAGAAAACACTCCATTTTAAAATTACCTGGCATATGCACACAGCAAGCCTCCTTTCATAAAGAACAAGCACCCAGATCAACACATGCCTGATTTTTTCCCTCCCAGCTTTGCACACGTGTTAAATACACCTATAAAAAACATGTATTCACTGTACCTGTGTCTGTGCACACAGATTGGATGAGTATCCTTCTATATGTTTGGATCATGGAAAATTCTTTTTTTTTTTTTTTGTAAAAATACATTTCATATGTACTTTTTTTTCAGCCAGTAAATAAATAGCTAATGAAGCCATGGACTAGCAAAAGATGGGAAGTTGTAGTGACTAGACATTGGTCAGGAATTTAGGAACTCTGTGCTCTTTGTTAGCTCCCACACTGAGTCATCTACGTCCTCTTTGGTAAATCGCATGGAGGACTGAAAGAAGATGCTCCAAATCACCTGTAAATGCAGTATGTCCCCCAGTGCAAGCAGCTCCCATTCGCTCCTTCACATTCTGTTCGCAGGCAGCCTGTATGACAAAACCTATATTTTGGGCTCACAAAATCCTACATGAGGATACCTTGATCCTGCCTGAGGCAATGCTTGCAGACACCCAGTCTCGTCTCAGGGGCAGCTTTCAGCCACCCTTTGCAGATCAGTGCAAACACAGACATTAAGTTTTTCCGTTTGCGAAGCAGGAATAACAGTTATGTCTCGAAAGCATTGTGACACTTTTTTGGTAAGCATTTACTTGGCCTTGGTGTGTCTCACTCTTCAAATAGCTCCATGGAAAATTTGTGGAAGGGGAGAGAACTGCTGTGCAGTATAACAGAGTGTGAGGATGGGTAGCAAAAATGGACTCTGAGTATTTGCAAAGTGCCTTAGGAGCCTGTGATGAAAGGCGAGATGCAAGTGCAAAGTATTATTATTCTAATGACGCCCGACTCTCACTGAGCTGTGCCTTGTGGAAGTGTGTGAACTTTGGAGCATGCCCTGATGAATGTGAACCATGACAGCTCTCAGGAGATGCAGGGGATGCTGGCAACAGCTTAATCAATTATGACAGCAATGGTAAGATCTGTCCAGATTAGAGCACTTCAAAAGCTACAAAGCCTCAGGCTTCTCTGTCTAGGTTTTTGCGAGAGTGGGACAACGAAGGAAGTGGATTGACTGGGGTCCTTTGAAATGTGGTAATACTAGCATCTGCTGGCTTAAATGCAAGACCGGCCAGATAGATAGTGTTTTATCATCTCAAGACACAGGACGGTACAAGAGGCAGTGCTGTGAGTTTTACAGTTATGCCTGGCTGTGAATGGGCTAGATATGATGTTTCCCTGGGAAAAGGGTGGGTTATCTCAAACGTGTTATTGTAAAATAAGACAGGGATGAATGAAAACAAAAGCAAAACATCACACAGAAAAGATCTAGGGGAATGGGTAACTCTGCAGAAACACTGGATCAAAGCAGGACATTTTCTGTTAGGAATCAAATTATCCTCTTCCTTTCCAAGTAAAATGGACCCATCTGAGGAACAGATAGGCAAGATAAAGCCTCTCAGCCAGAGTGATTTTATCTCCCTCTCAAGTGCATGCGTGTGTGTGAATCTCAAATAAACACAGCAGCAGAACACAAGGAGTTGTGTGAGCATGATGAATTACGTGAGCATGTGTGTGTTTTTGCAAGAGAAATGAGCAAACTGAAACAGGTGAGGCTTGAAATTGCCAAATCAGCATATAGGAATAAATACAACACTATTGCAACTATATTTCCTGGATATCATCCTCAAAAGCAAGTCACAGACTAGCTATCCAGCTGAATGTGGTATTCAGATATGTGAATATTTCAGGGTATATTAGTCTGATCAGCTCACTTGGAAGAGTGTCAATGCAGTGACTCTGCTGCACAAACATGAGCCAAACCACTGGGGCCACCTTGCCCCGGTGCCTGGGACAACACCGTTTGCTGTAATTGCTCCTGATAGCCACCATCCCTCCCTGTTGTTAGTGCATGGCCTGGTCTAGTTCTTAGCAATCAAGCATGCAGGAATGATCCCGAGGCACACGGGCTGTTGCCACTGTTTGCCCGGTGGCCTGGCTGTGCCTCTTACGCCTTCAGTGATGCATGGCACCTTTTTTTCACTGCAGTGATTCATTCTCTGCTGGTGTCAGCTGCAGCATTGCTCCGTCACTGCCTGACGTACCCGAGACGGAGACAGGAGTCAAGTGTGCAGGTCTGGCATGTGAAGCCTGGCAGTCTTACGCAGCCTGGTGACAAAAGCAAGAGCTGGAAATGAACCTGTAGCTGTACAATTAAGGGAGCAAACAGGACTGGGCTTGCTCAGGAAGCAATGCACGCTGACTCTTGAGGGAAGAGCAGCTTTGCCAAAACAGCTCCGCCTGTTCCCTCTGTTCCAGGGTTAATGCCTTGTCTGAACCGAGAGGATCACAGCGGACCTGTGGTTTTGGCAGCCCTGCATACGTTGCAGGAGAGTTCACGCAACAAAGAGATGCTAATTGCCTGCTACTGTATTGCACCCGGGTGGACTAAGCACGGGATTAGCAGTGCAGTCCTGGCTTCAAATGCTGCTTTGGAGGTTGGTAGCAGGCCAGTTCACAGCTCTTCTTCCCTATGTTAAGTGGTAATCTGGAGAGCAACACTTTGGGTTTGAATCTCATTGTGGAACCTCGGTGACGTTATGATGTTTCAGTTTCCTTAGGAAAACAGGGATCAGAAACATTTGCTCACTTCAGCAAAGCACCTTGAAGTCAGCCAATGAGAGATGCTGTGGGAGCGGGGAGCGTCATGCATTGCTGTGGACTTGCGTCCCGCTGTCCACTCCATGAAACCTAAGCCACAACAGGTGAACACAGCATCAAATGTGGTTTCTTTGCCATTCTTCTCTAAAGCGTTGCCAGCCTTCCTTCATATATTGTTTGCAGGGACCTTCTGTGCTGTGTTAATGTTCCTGCTTAGACAGGGCTGGTTTTGTTACCAAGCAGGGCCTGTGGTATGAACGTGAGTACCTAGGATGGTGCTGATGTTTGGTAGGTGATAAGAATACACCATCGTAGACCCTGATCCGTGTACAACAAACGGACGTAAGTCAAAGTGTTAGGCATATGGCTGACTGTGAATGCCTGACTTTGATGTTGCAACTCCTTCTCGCTGTTTATTGCATTGAGAGGCACAGTCTGGCAGCCCTAAATACTAGGCAATGAATCACCTACTTAATGACTGTAATAGGCAGCCAGAACACAGTCCACAGCCTTTTGGGGTCTATCCAGCGTCTACTTGCCTGTCTGTAAGCACACATTTAGAAATAATAATTGACCCCTGATTCATAGGGTCAATACTTTTACGTACCTACATTTTTATGATGAAAAGGGAAAAGTGTTTTCTTCATATGGTTTAATCTACAAAGATGAGAGTTGGACAATTGTTGGACTGGCATTACAGAAATAAGAAGGGTGTAATTTTAAAAAATGAATAGTCCTGAAAGGGTTTTTTGCTTTCCTTTTTCTTTTATTTGTCTTTTTTTTTCCCCCAACCACACCATTTTACAGCTGCGTAGTCACTTTAAGGAAGCGAATTTGTTGCTAGTGTGAGAGGGGTTTTCATTGTTTACCCAAAGGCCAGCGGCCACCCAGTTTATTAGTGTAAAAGAGCAACTAATTTTTGATTTCCACCAAGAGTAGAGACCTGTCTTGATCAGCCAAATGAATCATCTTTTGCAAACTCCGCTCAGTCATTAATGAAGTGCAGAGATCACTGTTGCATGTAGTTTATCACCATTCAGGATGGCTGGAGGTTTTCTCCACAGACATGTCTCCACAGAAAAGCCCAGGGTCTCTTTTCTTACCATCTATTACATTACAACATCTTCTTTTAGTCCTAACATACCTGTTAACTTCCTAGATTTGGATCTGGCATCATGACTTTCTAAAGGTTTCTTAAAATAACTTTTACCATCATTACCTGAGCTGCACTGTGCCTTCCCTGCTTTCAACATGAAAAAATTAGTAATTACCAAGTCTTGCTCCTTGCTGCCACCTTCCACAGCAATCAGAGAGGTTACACAGACTGACGCTTCTTCTTCCTCTGCAGTCATGCTCTCCTGAGTAGGGCTAAAAATGCAGTCAGAAGAAGCTGTTTGCAACTCCCTCCTGGCTCTTCCTCCCAATTTTTCTTCCTATTGATACCATGCAATGGTGAATAGGGAAGGGAGCTGCACTACTTGGATTGCCGTCCTTGCTCTTCCCTCCATCAGAGAGGTTACACAGACTGACGCTTCTTCTTCCTCTGCAGTCATGCTCTCCTGAGTAGGGCTAAAAATGCAGTCAGAAGAAGCTGTTTGCAACTCCCTCCTGGCTCTTGCTCCCAATTTTTCTTCCTATTGATACCATGCAATGGTGAATAGAGAAGGGAGCTGCACTACTTGGATTGCTGTCCTTGCTCTTCCCGTTGATTGCCACACTCACTGCCTGAATGCTGAGCTGAGAGGGTGTTACTGCGTCCTTTCCTTCTTCTGACTCATTTCTATAATTCACTATGTGGTCTGTCTCTCAAAGCCATAATTACAGGCCTGACTTTGTACATGTTTCTGGAAGATAGATGGCTTTGGGAAGATCACTGGGTTTGGGTTCTCTGGGGAGGTATGATGTAGCAGACATATAGATTTTTTCACTCTCATTGCAAAAATGACTGAGCCAAACCATCCTCCTGGTATTCACAAATCTGTTTGTAAAGGTGTTGTATCCTCCGGAGGAAGTATGGACACCCCATTCCTGCCCAGCAATATTGCAACATGATTTCCACCTTTTTTTGCCCCAGATTTCCACCACTTCTACAAAAAGAAATAGCTACACAAAAAAACAAGAGGACTGCAGGAGGGTCAGCAAGCTCTGATGGGAATTTTGAAACCCATCTTGCCTGTAACAGCATAAAAAATGTATCTGTCTCAGCTCAAGAGGATTTGAAACACCAGGTCTGACCTCCCAGAGCTGAGGTTGAGATGGAAATGGTGAGCTGAAGAAGAAATTTGGACTGGTTCACTGTAAGGGAAAGATGGCCTTTATTTAGGAGCTCTAAGTCCCTCCACAGACAAAACCTGTTGATTTTTTTTTTTTTTCCCCTGATGAGAGCTTTGGAAGGTACTTTTTTGACTAAAATTATTCCCAGACCTTTAGGAATGGAGCTTTCATGAACAAGAAAGTTTTTTTTTTTCTCCAGACAGTGGTAGGCTAAGATTTCCAGAAGAAAAAAATGACAAAGAGAGACGACAAACTCCAGAAATCTTTGAGACGAAATTTTACTTTATGAAAGAAAAATATACCTCTTTTTCTTTTCTGAAGACAAGACCCACAAAAAGCAGAGAACAGCTCGACTGCAGGTTCCTAGGAAACAAAAAATACATTTATCCTGACAGTGTCTACCGGGGAATCCGGTATCTTTCACCAGGCTGAGATTTATGAAGGACATCAGAGTTAGTAGCCCACAAAGAGCACACAGAGGGACTAGCTTTAATGTACCTGCAGAGGCAAGGATTGAAGTTTGCTTTTATGATTAATCTGAAAGACAGCACTTCTGGTGGCTCTGTACCCTTCTCACAAGATCTAGCCACATTTGTTTATATCTGACTCAGATGTGTGACTATATCTGCCACGAAATCATTGGCACCACTTTTGCAGCACAAGCCATGACCTGCAACTTCTAATTTTTTTCTGGGCAAGATCCAGATCCAGAGCAGTTCAGCTTCCTGAAAACTGACAAGGTTGGAGCTCAAAACAATCTGTCTGCTGGCTTGAGGGAATAAAACCTGAGCAACTCTTCTCAAAGTCCATCCTCTGAGAGAAAGGGTCAGGAGTACAAACTAGATTCACAGTTCTGCCTCCCTGTGCAAAGTAATAAGCAAGCAAGCTTCGGATAAGCATAGATTCAATAAAAGAATTGTCCTCACTGGTGTAGAAATAATTCCCTAGATAGACAAGCCCTAAGTAAGCTGTTTCTCTTTCCTTGACAATTCTGTTAATTACCGGTATTTGCTTGAATCTGAGGTATGTTAACTGCACGAATGGGAAGTCCTAATATGTGACAGATTGATGCTGCGATGTTCCAGAGGCCAAGTGAAGTTTTACTCTTTGAAAGTGGGATGTTCACTCATGGAGATCCCAGAAGAGCTGGTGAATATGTTTTCACACACTGAAATCACCTTTGCAGTGATGAGAGGAGGTCAGTTGCTCTGCTCTCATGTTAATATTTTACTACATCACAGTCTATGAGTGACCTATTAATTGATTGGCTGCAAACTGCTGAATGCCAGGTTTTTATATGTGAGTGTAGAGAAAACAGGCAAGCATATTCAGGTCAGATCTTAAGGTTGTGCAGAGATCTACAGACAAAGTCTAGGGGAATTCTGTATGTTGCACATTGTGATAATTATCAGTCTTCGAAAAATGCTGATTAACGTCTGAAATTCCTGGAGTCGTGTTGTTTTCTACCACAATGCATAAAATGATGTGTTCTATTGCAGCTGTGCAATTTGGTTTTAATAAAGATGAATATGCATTTCTAATAACCCATATCTACCTTGTTAGCTTTTAGCTCATTAGAAAATGAATCTGAATTGTGGGGGAGACAAACTAGGTGATGAGTTTAACTGTGTTGATGGTATAGGATGAAGTTTAATAATGTGTATCACCTTGCATACAAGCAAAAGATAAAATTTCTTCAAACAAATAATACAACAGATTGATTTACATGTGGAATAAATCAGACTAAGTGATTATTCAAACTAAATTTGTTGAAGTCCAACAGCTGAAAGAAAGAGATGGAAATAGATGTTAAAAGGAGGATACATTAAGGTGAAACATCCAAAGAGGTGAAAATATTGGAAGAAACTATGCACTAATTCACTCACACATGAATGTAAAGGAAAGATTTTAATCAATGTTGGTGGGACCTGGCAAGAGGCAGATGCCAGGTGAGAGGAGAAGGTGAGACAGTGAGGGTCTACCACCCTCAGAGTGAACAGACAATTGGGTAAATCAGAGAAGAGTTTTTCACCTAAGGAAAATAATTTTTGGTTCAATAGAGAAGAAGTAACCACTTTTGGATGTGCATTTGAACTTGTGCCCTCTCTGTATTTTCAGCCAGGTACAGAATAGCAATTTTAATGTACTGAGACTTGAGCAAGTGATTTGCAACTCAGCTCTTCTGAAAGCAGCTCCATTTTTGTGATGGATAAGTGACATTTCAGTAAGTCAGGGTGGTTTCTTGGGAGTTCTCTGCAAGGCTTGTGAGCAGGAAAGATTTTCCATATGTGGATCATAGAAAAAAGCCTGGGGAGCACTTCCAATAGGTTAGTAGAAGGTAGCTAAGAAAAGCGAGCTTACACTTAACAGACTCACATTTGCTATACAGGGATTTGCAGGGTCTTCTAAGTCAGCATATTGAAAAAGTTTGAATGTACAGGTGAAGAGAGAGAAGAACTTGACTGAAGCATGCAAGATTTCAAAGGGAAAGCAAGGTCTGTGCTATGACAAGGTTGTCCTTTCTCTTCTTCACAGGGAACTATTGATATAAAGTCTGCTCAATTACTGTGAGCAGTTGTCCTGCCAGCAGCTGAAATGAAAGATCCCTTCCGTTCAAGATGTTTGCATTGCTGCACAAGCAAAGCCAAAGAAAAACTTTATTTAAGAAGGGGGTGCGTGGGAATATCCTCCTCTGTTGAGAATGACTGGATAAGACAATCCATGTACGGATCGAAAGTATTTACCCAGGCCTAGTACTGGTGCCACTGAGATTGGTGGGAGTTTTTCTAACTTGGGAGGAGAGAATCAGGTTTTCTGATGGCTCTCTGAGGGTGGGACAGGCAGAACACAGTGCGACTGAGGTATTCTGCTAATGTGCCACATTGTTTTCATCAACAGACTTGCATCATTCTAGGAATGAGATGTTTAGTGAAGGGTGGAGTGGCTCAGATAAATAAGCTACTGAAACTTGGGATGTTCATCCACCCCTTATCTGAACTAGCCAGATCTCCTTTTTGTGCAAAATGGGGCTGGAAACTCGTGAGGATAAACCTCCTTCTGACATTTGGTATTCTCTGCTTCTGCTTCAGCTGTAAGCAGAAATCAGCTTCACACCGGTGTCCATTTTTTTCTGTTCTTTGGTTAGGCCTTTTTCTTCACCTCCTCTTCCCCAAGTGCCCACAGCTATTGGGTACAGGCAGCAGCTGCAGCAGCTGGTGGAACCAAATCGCTTCACACCCCCAGCACTGTCCCTTCTACCTCTGAGTGGGGTCACTGGCTTGCAAGTCAGTTCCAGTAAATTTAAGCAAGATTGTGTCTGTGGAAATATGGAGTTTCATCTACACACAGAATCCTTATTATTAGGATGCTGATGGAGGTGAAGCAGGATGAGTTCAGTTCTGTCCAGGAGCTACTGCCTGATCATGAGACACCATTTTTGTGTACTTCAGTATTCTACAAACATTTTCTCTCCACTAAACTTAGACGCAGCATTACTTGTAAGCAAGTTATACAGTTCAGCATATGATAATACAGATTTTTTAGGCTAATCTCTGTTGCGCTCTGTAGGTGTCAGCTGTAGAACTGACATCCTGAGACAGGTATTCTATCGATTTGTCTCCCAGATATTTAAGAGACAGGTCAGGCTGTGCAATCTTTTTCTGAAGTTTAAAAGTTAGTGGTTTTAAATATCTAGATAGTTGATTTATGGGATTAATCAGTTCTCAGAGGATGAAATGACCTAAGCTAAAGCAAGAAACAGAAGCTCAGTTAAGACAGACTTAAAAATATGGTCCTGGAAAATGTCTGGATGAAATTTATTTGCAGAATAAATTTCCACCATTTGCAGAAGAGTCGCTAGTGTCACTTTTTCACTGAAAAGTCAACCACCCTTAGAAACATTTTCATCTTAAGAGGCTGAAAACTGAACTTTTTTAGCCAGTGTATTGTTGACAAAAATCCTGTGTTAGGATGAAAACTGTTAGGTTTTGCACTTTCTGATGAAGAGTCATGCTCTTTTGCAGAAGGCTGACTCCTTTTATAAAAACAGGTTGTTTGTCTGAAAACATATTTTTGTATTAAAAAGGTTTGATGCACCCAAGGTCAAGATCTACTGTAAGATCTAATCCTTCCTGTGTTCATGCTTGACTGTTCGCAGCAACGTGCTTCTGGATTTCCAAAAGTAGAAAAAAAAATTCAGGGCCACTTTTTATGGCTGTTTGACAAGGGGTTTACTTCGTTCTCTACACTATCAAATGACTCAAAAAATCACCATATGTCAGATTAGATCAGCTCAAAAATTACAGCCAGGAAAGCGCTGGTAGATTTTCTGGAGTTCCATGAAGGCTTACATAATTGTCATTGCATGTCATTGGGTTCAGCAGCTGCAGGAAGATCCTGGTCTCCAATAAACAGAGATAATTGATTAGTAAACTGTATCTGTGGCCACCACAGTTTATTCTGTCCATTAAGATCTGCACACTCAGGTCTGGCGTCCTGCTGCTGAAGATACAATTTACACATTCAGTTATTTTAAAGCCCATATCTGGTCTGAAAAATTGTAGTGAATCATTTGAAGACCCACAGTTGATTAGACCACATGTACATGCTGGTAGGATTAACATTTCAGAGTAAGCCCAATTAAATCTGTGGCAAAATTCCCTTTGGATTTTGTATGATGTAGAGCTAGAAGGGGTGGGAAGGTTCACTGAGTCCAGTCCCTCTGCTCAAGTACCATCATGAATTTCCATGACTTACTTCATTGGATCACATGATAAAATCTCACATCTTTTCTTGTGTGTTCCAAAACTTCTTCCTCTGATAGTTAGAAAATCGCTTTTCTCCATGAAGTGTCTTCACAGGCAGCTTGCTCTGGGTGTTGTGCCAACAATCATGCTGTAGCTTAAATAGATCTTCCATGGCATTTATCAGTATGGTATATTTAGATACAGCAACCATATTCTGTGTCAGGCTTTGCTCTGTGAATCTAAACAGAACTCAATTCAGTAGCCTTTCTCTGCACCTATTTTCCTGTGAATCCAGCTTTCTTGCAAAAGGATGACCAGAATCGCAGTCAGTGGTCTGTGTACTATGCTTTACCATTGCCCTCATCTGACAAGCTCCTTTAAACACAGATCACCACCAAGAGGGCTCTGCCGCTTTCTCCCCAGGCAGGGCCTGGGATTACTTCAGTGAATGTCTTCATTTTATGACTTTTTAGAAGGGAGAGGCAAGATCTCAAAGGCCATGACCCTGGGGGAAAGGAGTGCCCTATCTCCTGCCTGTGACTGGCCCAGAGTGGTGGTGTTTGCAAAACCCAGTTTTTATGGGGCTTTTGTGACATGATGGAGGGCAGGCAGGTTGGTGGGCGCATATGTCGTGCTGTGTTGTTGTGGTCTCTGTACACCCAGCGAAGAGCCGGACGCTGAAATAAATCACCTGGACTGCAGTGAAGACGATATAGCCATTTATACCAGCTAACGGTCTGGCCCCTGGGCTTGAGGTTATCTTGGAGAAATAACGTATTTTCCTGGTGTGCTAGGGAGTCTGTCCTTCTTATGCTGCTGTTGGCACAGCAGGAGATGGCTAGGGGTGGAGTGGGGCTGTCAGCAGAACTGCCATGGTTTTGAGGCAGAGAGCCTTTTTGTTGGAATTATCATGGATTTTGTGCATAAAGAAGAAAACATAGTGTCATTTAGAAATAAAATTTTTTAGCATCTTTTCTCATCATCTTCTTTTCCCCCTTTCTCCTTGCCACAGCTATCTACTTGACAGTGAATAAGACAGCCATCAGGCTGTTTGTCTTGCTGTTGTGTTTTGTCCAGGCTGGCTCAGGACACAGATGATCAGGCTGGTGGTTGCACACCTGTTACAACCCGCCAGTTCCTAATCACATTGCTGAACCTATACATCCTCTGGAGTCCTGTGCTCACAGGTCTGGCTGACGCTGTTTGAAGGGGAGGAAAATACACTTTCAGTCCAGCTAAGCAGTACAACAGGTTGCAACCTTTTGAAGAAACCCTTTTATGTAGCACCAAAAAAAGCTGTGAAGTTATAATGAAATTCTCTGATGTACCCTTCATATCTCAACTTCTTCTGAATTTTCCAAGGATATCAATAATAATAATAATAAAAAAATCTTCAAAGCTATCTCCTTACAGTAATTTCGATGCGTTTAAGACATGCAGTAAAACATTTACTAAGACCCATGAAATGCATGGTTTAGAGATATATATATGTATATGCCTGTGGGAGTACGTATTATTTTCCTAATTGAAATACACTTTGCTTTCATATGAATTTTAAAGGAAATAAAGCAATTATTCGAAAGCTCATTTAAAAAAGGCATGTGTAAATATAAAAGTATATGCAATTTAAATGTGTTTTTATATATATTCTTCACTGGAAGGATTCTGCACAGGCAGTGGAGGTAGTTGGTGTAAACTTGTGCTCAGAAATCCCTTTTGATAACATCCTGAATCACTGCAGGTTTAGACAAGACATCCAGTTATTTAGTGTGCTGTATTTGGGCCCATTCTTTTACTCCATCATTCTGTGAAGTTTTCCAGTTATAAAAGATGACCATTCGGTAAAGATCAAAACTGAGCAATGGATAATTTCCTTTTTTGGAAACAGAAGATCTGCTAAAAAAATTGGTCAGAATAGAACTGTTGAACAACATGAGTCAAATTTATGGAGTAATTTACTTGAGAAAAAGCAACAAAGAATTTCCTTTAAATGTTTCAACGTTTCTTTTTAGCAGCTATCCATCACAAACATTTTGACTTTTCAGTTGAAAGTGGCCTTTCAGTTTAGAAATTAACCCTGAGAAGAACTCTGAAAGGGGGAAGATAATGCCAAAAAACAATCCCGTTTAAATAATGTTTTTCTGATTAATGTAAAGTAATTTTTTTCAGAGAGGTTTGTTGTTGTTTTTTTTTTTTTCTTCTGGATTGGGTGAAATGCGAATTATTTTAGCCACTGATCTGGAAAAGGAAAAAAATGCCTAGGTTTAATGACTAATAATTCCCTGAATAAAAATCTGGAAGATGAAGCTTCAAAGTTTTCCTTATATTATTGAACATGATGTAGTCTCATGTTACTCCCAGAGCAGTTTAGCCGATGTACAAAAATATTTAAGTGGTTCTTGTGAAAAATTCAAATCATGAATCCAATGAGACAGAGATTTAATGTGTTTCACCTGTACATTACTCTGTACCTTCATGGTACCCCTAGATAGGTGTGTGATGGTGCTGAATCGGTGGGTACATTTTGTTCTGTTTTTGCATGTAGAAAATTTATGCCTTAAAGCCTTAGTTTGGCTGTAATTTTCTCAAACATTTACAGATGAAAGGATTGTTTATTTTATATCATTTTTTCATGATCATTTCTGATGTCTTCTGCATGCTCCCGGAGAGGTAGCCCTCCTTATTCCATAAGGCCCCTTGTGATGGACTCCTATTCAACAGATACTGGGATGGTTTCATCTTCCCTACTTGTTTCTGCTCTCAGATGGGTGATCAAACTTGTGTAGAAAGCAAACCACGGCTCCAATTTTTCCAAGGGCCTGTGTTCAGGCTCGGTGAAAAGATTCTTCTCCCTGAGAACATGCTGCAGGTGAACACCGAATCTCAAACCCCAGCTGTTCACACTTTGTGGAGGGGGTAACGTAAAAAGAGACAAGGTATAAAATAGCATCCAGAACCCTGGGGAGGAGCTGGGAATTGATTGACATTGGTGAAGGGAGGTCTTGGTACCATCACACTGCCTGCTCTTCCAGTGGGATGTGCCTGCACTGAGGTGTTGGTAACAGAGTCCGGTCTGTGTCTGAATGCACAGGGAACATAGGAGTCAGAGGTCATTTATTTGTCCAGTGCAAGGCTCCGCTGTTCTCTCCTTGTCCTGATGTGAACTTCTGATTATCGTGTCGCATGCTTTGAAGCTTATTAACTTCTTCAGTCACCCTGGGCCCACGTGCATGCAAGTACGTGTGTGTGAGCACTGTTCCTGCAGCCAGGCTGGCTCAGACAGTAAAGCAGTACCAGCATGGGAGAGACGTGGAGGTAGAGACTATGTGTTTGAGAACATGTAGGTTTGTGTAACAGCATCTCACAGATTGGGCTGGGGAGGATATTTAAAGAGCTGCTATATCACTGCAGCTTAGCTGAGGCAGGGGAAGGAAAGACCTACCTATATACCCAAGTATTTTTGCTTTGGGAGCTCTTTTATTTCCTAATCCTGCACTGAAGGGAGGGGAGGCAGGTCCTGCACACAGCTCAGGAGCTGAGGTTTCCTCACTGCCCCCTCCAGACCAGGCACCAGACGCAGGTTCACAGCATGGGGACAGGCACATCTCCTCCACAGCCCCTTCCCCTGCCACCAATTACTCTGTCCCAGCAGGGCTGCCCCAGCCTCTCTTGTAGGCAGAAGAACAACTTGGCTTTAGCTTAAAGCCCCGTGTGAAGATTGTCTCACTGTGCAATCTCCAAAGCAAGACAAGGGCAGACTGCGTCTTTGAGGAAAGCCTTGCTCCCTGATATCCTCTTGCTGTGCCTGCATGGGAGAGCTTTAGCTTGATGTCAGCTAATGCTGCTCGCAAACCTCGCAAACTGGCTGAGCTGTACCAGCTAGTACCCCGGAGTAGCAGCACAAAGCTTCATTCCTATTTCTTCTCACCTTTCCTGTAAAGCTTTTGCTTGTGAGATCAGAAACTCAGTGACCTTGGCAGGGAGGGAACTGGAAAATGGGTTTAGTTGGAAGGTATGACTCAAAAGCACTGTTCAGAGCTCAGAGATCTTCCCCTGGGGATTATAGACTAAGCAATACTAAAATCAGTGTGTCAAGATGTCACCAAGAACACACTGGAAGAAACTTTACGCGGCGCGATGAGAGTGCTGCAGTCGGGGCTCTGAGTTTAAAGAAATCTTCCGATTCAATCAATGTCCCTTCCTTTATCCTACTGCCCGCTCCTCCACTCGGCAGGAAGCCTGTTTCATTCCTTTTACTGCTGCCTTGCTCTTTACTGCTTTCCTCTGCACGAGCATCTACCACGGAGCCGTTCTTGTCCTCTGCCTCCAATAGCTAACGGGCGCCTGTCACCAGACTGGCCTTTGACGACGCTCCATCGATCACACAGAAGGAAATGGTTATTGAGTGGGTGGCAATCAACTTTTTACCTCTCCCTGGAGCCAGAGTGCATCAGTGCTTTCCAGCATCAGGCAGAAGCCTCCTGGAAGGTATTTTTTGCACTGTATCCTCACGTGGAAGACTGGTGTGCCGGTGCCTAGTTATAGGGCTCAAGGGACATAGCTGCAATTTCTTGCTGGGTTTTGCTTTGACCTTAGTGCCAGAGGAAGGTAGAAAAGAAAGCTGGTGCCAGGGACCAACATCTGGATGACACGTTCTGCTTTCCAAGTCAGAGCTGCTACTGAGATCAGGGGAGAAATGTCCTGCTGATGCCAAAGGCTTCTACCACCCCTCCCCACCTTTGCAAACACAAACCTAAATGGAGACACACTGTGGAAACACGTTAGCCAGCGTGACTGGAGGAAGGAAGCCCAACTTCAGATGTTCAGTGGGAAAGAAACAATTAGGATTAAATCTGAGTTGGTAATATGTTCTGGTATAACACTTGCCCCAGCATTTCCTAGAAAAAATTGAGTTTTCTAGCCTGAAAGAAGAGAAAAACAGAGCACTAAGAAAAGACAAATTCTCAGTGTTCCCTTACAGGTATAGATAGTGGACCGTAACCTGTATGTCCTGATCCTTAGTGGTATTTAGATAACTATCTCCTTTAATTCCCATTCACACTAGCAGATAATCGCATTTGAAGAGGTAGACTTTAATCAGGAGGACTCAGAAGGATTCAAGAGCCTGCAGAGCTGGTAGGCACAAGACACCCTCAACAAATGTGCTTGAAGTTAGACCCAGAGTTGATCTATCTGCACACACCTTTCATGCATTTGGCCAGCTGGGGCTCAGCAGGGCTAGTTTGGTGGACTGGTGTGACTACCAAGCATCTCCACCCAGGGACATGCAAAAGGACTCCACATGGATCCAGTCTAGAAGAAGTAGAGTACATATGTATACGAGCAGTCGCCAAACTGGGTTTGTGTATACAGGGAAATCTAACATAATTTCAAAGCAGTGAGGTGGTAGTCCCTGTGCATTTGTAATCATCTGGATGGGCTTTTTCTTCCTGCTCTATTATTTTCAAGTATTTATAGCAGTACTTCTAATGCCCATATTTAACCACTGGATACAAGTATATGCAATATTTCAGGTTTTAAAATGTCCTATGCATTGGCATAACAGTTTGATGGTACTTGCAGAACATATTTGTCCCTCGTTCTAAAGGAAAACCTGGACTGTGTTTCAGAGGGGAGAAGCAAAGGCAGGGATAGGTATGTGCTAATCCTAGTGAGATCCTCAAATGTAGGACTCTTTGCACTGACAGCAGTGATGTCTGTGTGATTCTGGGCTGCAGACATGAGACACTTCATATCTGCCTGTGCATTCACATACGAAGTGCTTGGCAGACTTTTTTTAATGACCTTGTGAGTTTTCTAACTGATGTGTGATTAAGCTCTGCTTTCAGTTGATACTGTGTGGTATATGGGATGGTGCACACTTTGCTTTTTAAGGCGTGAGACCCAGATCCACTGAAGTTTTTCTGCATCAGAGCTCTGTGATTCATGAACAGCCCTGGAAAACCAGAATGACTGATGAGGCCACAGCTCTTACCAGCACCATCTCCCTCTGGCTGATCTGCTGCAGCTCGTAGTGAGGGTCCTGAGGCAAAGCATGATGGCTCACTTCAAAATGCCACATTAGAAAGCATGGCAGTTCAGACACTGATTGATAAGCAGCTGTGATGTCCCAGCTGTCTGGACAGTGAGGACAGCTGACTGTGTCACCTCACAGACAGATAGTGTGAAGCCATTCCCACTCGTTAGTTGGAGCTTGAGGTCCTGCAGGACAACAGGTTCTCCCTGGACTTGACAGCCAACCTTTGTCCTATGGCCTAACTCTACAGAAACCCTCAGCTTCTGTGTCCATCAGCTCTGTTTGCATGTGACAGTTTATTTTCTCCCAGTTGTGTTTGTTTGCACTTTTCATGCTGACTTTGATTTGTGCTATCTCTTTAGGCCAACTGACTAAGTGTACTGCGATGTGTGGGGGTGTTGCTATCGAATTTAGTACTGCTCCTAGTGAGAGCATGGCAAAAAACTCAAAAAAAGTGATGTGTTTGATGAAGTTCCTCATTTTCTGTTCGCAAACGGTCCATGAATAAAGCACAAAATTCTCTGATGCAGCCATTAGAAAAAGTAATCTGCAAATTTTGTTTGGTAAATAACTCTTGATCTGAACGAGATCATTTGAATTGTTGTTCATATTAATATTGCAGGTATGAATTGTGCAGTAACATGTGTGACTTACCAACATGTGTAACTAACTTAACTAGTCAAAACATTTGAATTCCAAGTACTATAGCTGATTTGAGCCTAAGCAACTGGTGCAGCGTTGGTCATCTGAATGGTTGCTTGATCTAAAGAAAGAAACTGTGGCAGAGAAATAAATCCTTAGGTAATCAGCAGTCGGAGTCTTTTGTACCCCTGAGCAAGGACCTGGCAGCCTTGGCTTGGCCCTCCCCAAAGGGTGGGCAGTTATGTAGCATTAGCAGCAGGAAGCAGCAGCAATCTTTGCTTTCGTACCACGCGCATGGATGGAGCTCAGCTGGAGAGTGGAAGAGATCAGGGGCTGGTTAGTTGCCTCTGGTTCTTGTTGGAAGAGGAAATGATGTCCTTGTCCATGAATCTCCTGGGGAAAGGCTCTAGTAGGCCACCCCAAACACACACTTAATATTTTCTTCCAGGGATCAGGTGAGCCAAAGGATTTAAGTCCCCCAGTAAGGGGACATGTCTGCACCAGCCAAGCTTGTGTTTGTGGCCAGGGACCTTGACAGTTTGCCTGACTTACCAGACTGAAGTTCACATCACTTCTTATGAGAATTGTCTCCTCTCTCCTTGAATTCCTGTGGGAACATTGTTGGAATATACTGAGTTTTGTGCATCCACCCATGGCTATAGATAAGCGCATTTCAAAATACTGCAGAATAGTCAAGTTACAAGTGCTGGTAAAATGTCAGGATTCCCAATTTCCTCTTCCTCAATTTGCAAATGCTGGCAATTTTTTTTTCCTCTAACGAGGAATAAGTAGCATCACAAAGGCATTCTGTATCAAAAGGCTTTTCACTCTGCCTTGGCTTTTAGATGGCTTCCGATCCAGATCTGCTATAGATATCTCCTTTTGGCTACTATTGGAAGCTCCCTGCAGCGTGCAGTAAACATTCACTTCGTATCACGCATCTCACCCTGACAAGAAAATCCCTTGCATATCAATGTGGCCCTGTGAAGAGATTTCGCTTTTTTACATTCCTTCCACTCCCAACTGTTAATTTGCACTGACTAGATAGCAGGGGGTCCCACTCTGACCTAGAGACATGCTTGCGACTTCCACTGACTTTAATAGGATTTGCATGAATGTATACAGAGTCAGTCCCTCAGCAGAATTCAGACGAGCTGTCTGGAAGTTTCAAAATCTTCAAGAGGTTTTAAACACCCAGTTTCTCTTACCTTTAACGGGAATGAAGCATTCAAGTCTCAGGTAACCGTTAAAAACCATGGATACCATAATAACTAACTAGGTCTGGTTTTATTGTCTCTTACATAAAGCGAACTTACTGCCTGTAATCACCCTGCACAAGAAAAAAAATGAGGGCAGGAGTTGGCCTTTCACTTACAGAGATTTTATTTGAAGTGAATTGCAAAAGTTTCGTAGGTTCAGTTACTGCAAGTGTAAATTACTTCTACAAACATTTTGACAGACCTGTAGAGGACTGAAAACACCTTTCCCTGCCACCACTGTTTGCAGAAAATGATTTATGGGTACTACTGATAACTACTATTTCAGATTAAAACTGAACTACTTTAGATTAAAAGTACAGGAGGGTACTAAAATGCTCAAGAAACCTGTAAACGGAAAGATTAGGTATATGTGTGGCATTCTATGTCTGATTTCCCATACCCACATGAGCCATAATCAGCAGTTATTTAATCAGGAGAGTTTTACCAAGTTATTTAAATATGTAGTGGAACTGCCAAAGGCATCTAAACAGTTACATGTTGAATTCACACAACTTTCAGAGAATATATGTACCAAAAATGTATGCAAGGACTTGGTTGGGATTTGAGAGTATTTTACACTCTACATAATTTCAGAAAGAGGAAAGCACTTACATGTTCCTTAAAAATTCATTTTTCAAAGATACTATTTGTTGTCTTTGGTGCCTCAATTCTACCTTGGCTGTCCCTCTAGAATAGCATGTTGCTTCTGATGGAGCTAATACACCCAGGCAGTGCAAAAGAACATGATTAACTGTTTGTTTTTTAAATATTAACCAAGTCTTCACTTTTCCAATTAAAATCTCTCAAATTAAGCAAATTGCATGGGGGATTGGAAAGAAAAAAAATCCTTTACTTAATTATTTAGCCAATATTTACTGGGTAGAAGTGTATTATTAACACAGCAAAGGAGACTATTAATTACTATTCACAGCATTTCTAATAAAAAAGGCATCTTTTATTTCTATAAAAGAAATATTGTCACTAATAATCCATCCTAAACTGCAAATATGGCATAATAAACTGGATGTGTCATTTCTCTGTTCTGTACTGACATATGCTACATGAGAGAGCTGAGATTTTTTTGGGGCTGTGTCAAAAGGCTTTTTGTTGGTGACCTTTAATCTACTAGTATCCAATTATGCAAAAGTCTAATGGTGTAGTTGTATATTTGTTGTGTATTTTCCACCAGAAAACTCTGCTTTGGCACCACCTTGTTTTTACTTGTATTGTGATAGCAGAGACAGCAAAAATAGCAATGAAAATAATCAACCTGAAAGCTATTTCCTTTACTATAGGAAAAATTTTTAATGTGTCATTTGTTGCATAAAGACTCTACATATGTAATGTATTTATTGAAAGAAAGGAAGTGAAAGGAAAGATATTCCGAGGTAAAGACACAAACTGGTGCTGTTAATGTCATGCTTCAATTTTCTGCTTGATTTTAGATGCCCCATGTGAACTTTGGTTAATTATCCATAACCTGTGTCCCTGAAATCCACAGTACATCATGGAAGGAAACGATGGAGAAAAGGAACATTTTGAAATCTTTTAGGCTATCTATTTATTTGGAGTTAGGATCACTTCTACCTAAACTACTTCTGATGGATGTTTGTCAAATTAGTTTTTTAATCTTGGATTTTGTGCTACAGTTAAAATCCATATATTTTACCCTAGCCTCAGCATATAAGAACAGCTTTTTCCTTTTGTCTCTCAAGTACTTCATGCCAGTTTTCACGTCTCCTCTCAGACTTCTCCGAGTCCAAGACAATCCCGGTTCTTTCCTTGTGGGTCACATTTTTCTCTACATTGCATTCTTGCTGCACAGTCAGTCCTTCCTGAAGCTAGTCGCAGTATTTCAGGGCTGAGCAGAGCAGGACGGAGGTTTCACATGTCATACAGGTGACATTTTTGTTGGTATGCACCAGTGTCATATTTGTCATTTTAAAAAGCAGCGTAACATTGTTGACTGAAGTCCAGTTTCTGTTTCACCGTAATTCCCAAATCGCTTTCTTTGTCTCTCCAGCAGTTCTTTTTCCTGCGTTTGAACAAATTGTTCTTCTCACCTACGTGAATATATTCCACTTGTTCTTATCGAATTGGGCCTCATTTTTCCAGGTCACAGCTCTATTTGTCATAATTTTTCTGATTCCTGTTCTATCCTTCAGTGTGTTTACAAACTGCCTGCCTGAGCTTGATTTTATCTGCAAATGTAACAAACACACTCTCCCTTCTTCCTCATCATTCGTGAAAATGTTGAACTTAACCAGACCTAGGACAGACTTCTGTGTTTCCCAGCTGATATGGTCCTACCATTTTGACATTACTCTAGAAATGCAGATTTTCAGCCAGGTTTGCATGCCTTTTCTCTGCTGTTTAATCTTTACCACATTTGCTTAGCTTACTTATGAGAATATTACGTGAGATGGTGTCAAAAGGCTCACTAAATTCAATATGTATGACATTTTTGTTTCCTCCTTTACCCACAAGGCTTATTGCCCTGTTGTAGGATGGAATTAGATTGGCTTGATATGATTTGTTCTTGGCAAATCCATGTTGGCTGCTACTCCTCTCCTTGTTACCACCTAGGTGCTTACAAGCAGCTAGGTTATTTGTTCCGGTATTTTTCCAGGAATCGAGGTAGACTGTCAGACTGATAAAAGGCTCCTCCTTTACTCCTTCATACAGATAGCTGGTCCGCTGGCTCTTCTTCAGTCTTCTGACCCTACTCATCTTGTATGAGTTCTCTAAGAGATTTATTGACGCCTACGAGGTTGTTTCTGCCTGTTCTTTAAGTTTCTTGGGTTAAATGTCCTAATGCCCCGCTGAACTGGAAACATCTACTTTATCTAAGTATTCTCTAATCTGATCTTCCCCTGTTGTAACCTGAGTTACTGCCCCTTGGTTCTATCAACTGTCTAGTCATAGTTGACTTTTCCAGTGAAGGCTGAAATAGAAAAGGCACTAAACATTTCACTTTTCTGAGATGCATCTGTCAGGAACTTGTTCTCTCCGTTTAGCAGTGAACCACTGTTTTTCCTTGGACTTCTTTTTACTGCAAATGTGCTTACAGAAAGCTTTTTGCTTCCTTTGCTAATTTCCTCTCTTTTTGTACCTCCGCCTTTCTGAATTTTTCCCCACATATTTATGCCATTCATTCGTACTTGTCTTTAGTGTTTCAATGTATTTTTCGCTTCCTGTACATTTTATTTAGCTCCAGGTCATTGAAGAGCTCATGGCTTAGCCAAATTGTTTTCTGATTACACTTCCTATCCTTCCTTCATGTTGGCATGGCTTCTGATTGTACCCTCACTGTCATTTCTTTAAAGAATTGCCAACTCTTCTGAACTCCTTTGTCACTTCAACTTGTTTCCGAGGAGATCTCACCCACCAATTTACAGCGTTTATTGAAGTCTGCCCTCTTGAAATACACTGCTTTTAGTTTTCTGTTTTCCCTCCTTCCTTTGCTAAAGATAGTGAATTAAGTCATTTCTTGGTAATTCTAACTCAAGTTTCCCCATCCATAAACTGGGATAACATCTGTTTGTCTCTGTAGATTATAAACCCTTCCGGGAAAAAAAAAATAAAAAATTTCTTTGCTTTTTGTATTTTTGTATTTTATTTATTTTTTTACAAAATGCAACACAATGCAAGAATATTCCAGTATTAGCTGATTCTTCTAAAGACACCCTTGCTCCTCTACCCTGTATCCCAGGCTTCCCTAGGAGCCAGGAGTACCTTTCCCTTTCTACAGTACTATGTCTCTATCTCCAACAGATAGTATCAATAGCTTTCTGCTCTGTCATTCTGCTGTACTATCTCAGCATATTCTTTGTTGTCAGCTTCCTAACTGATTGCTGTTAAATGGGTTGAAGAACATAGGCATATGTACTGGCAAATACATCCAAATAACAATATAAGTACTGGAAGTGATAGAAGAAATAGTCATATTTTAATATTTTATTTATACTGTGGGGCCTGAAGCCGAATTAGAACAAGACTCCAGTGTACAGCAGCATATGCGTGGATTTCCCCTAAATTTGTGCTCCGGACACCAGGTGAAGGAATGTGGATTTGCAGGCCAGAAAACAGCTGTGGTACAGTCCAGCCAGCACCTCACTGTGGACCTTCAGGGGACCATGTGGAGCCTACACATGCTCAGGAGACCAGACACAGCATTGTATTCTCTCTGCTGTTCAGAGAGGGGCTAATGCTGCCACTCTGTCTACAGGAATGCAAAGAATTTGCAGATACAGATATCTCATTGCAACCCTTAACTCCAACTGGAAAGAGCAATAAATGTAGGTCACTTGGTCATCCACTCTGCATTCATCTAAGCATTGCCTGTGAGTGGAGCAGAGTTAGGAATTAAAAGCAATGTTGTTCTTTTGAAGCCTACCTGTGCGAGGCTCTTCCCTCGCCCTAAAGTATACACAATTGCACACAGACATAAAAAGTAGGAGGAGTGGTTAGTAGGTAACTCTGGCCATAGGTGTCATGTCTGAGTACCGGTGCAATGAGAAAGTGGGCTTATGGTGTTGGCCAGAGAAAATGGTCAGTCACACCTGCAGTTCTGTACTCATTTGATTGTTTGACTGAGTGCTGTTGGCACTGTATCATGAGCGGCAGCTGCTGAATCCAGCTAGACGTGACAGATTTGCAGCTAACTAGGGTTTGCTGGAAATTATCTGACAAATTAGGTTTCCACTGGGAAATGTCAAGTTCTTAATATCCATTTGTTATGGTAAACATGTAAGATTAAAAAAAAAGTCTATCAGAGAAAGATTCTCAGGTTCAAGGTAATATTTCAGGAACTAAAGAAAGGCAAGTTGGAAATACAGGCTGAAAGGTGATCTTCCCCAGAAAAATCATTAGCTCAGTAGATGTTCTTCAGGGGTGTAAGTGACTGGGATTGAGATTTCAAATCCTAGCTACTCTGAATTGGGTCTTTCTGCCTTTCCACTTACAATTGTTTCCCTCTATGTAAGGAGACAATATATTCGATCGAGGATTTGAACCTGTTTTTTCCTTGTTCATGGTTGTAGTAGAGCCCCGGATTACAGAGGCAATTCACAACTGAAACATGTTATTTCCTTTTCTCCTTTGTGCTAACTGTTTGTTTGTTGTCATCCCCGTGCCGGAGGATCCTGCCTCCGCTCATCTGAGAGAGGAAGGGAATGAGTCAATGAAAAGTCAGAAAACTGACTTAATTATTGCACTTGTATTATTACTGTTATTAATTGAATGAATTCTTACACCTTTAGAAGAGAAGATTGAACAAAATGCATTCAGAAATTTCATAATGAGCAAAATTGGTGTTCAAATTCTTGTTTCTGCTCATAGTATTGTCCACGGATGGTTCCTCTGGATTTTTGTATGGTACTCTTAAAAGGTCCTCAGTTCATCTGAAGTAGAAGTATGGAGAGAGACAAAGAGAAGGAATTGGGCTCACTAACATTTCTGCAGGAGAGGAATACTAATTCCTGCCTTGCTCTACAACCAGCCTCTTGAGAAATACACAAATTGACACTTGTAAACAGAGAAAAATGAAAATGAACCCAGGCTTTTATCATCTGAACGCAGTACTGCCTCAGATGCCAGGATTAGGAGATCTCTATTTCAGAAACTGCAGGAACATTAGTCTATGGATTAGAGCTAAAATGCTGTGTGGAATAGTGAGCCAGACATGATGTGTATGAGTAGCTTTTCACTGCCTTGCTCCAGACGATGTCTTGAGCAGTGCACCAAACACAATGTGACTCCAAATCAAATGTTTTCTATTTAGCAACTGCAACTGAGGGATCATAGAAAAAACACTGCTGCACTCCTGATGGTGTCTCATTCAAGTTTGTCACTTCATTCATTCATTAAATACAATCTGAGGTGTTTTGTGCAGCTATTGTGTGTCAGAAAATAAAATGATCACTTCTCTTGACTGCACGCATTATCAAGAATGCATTTTTTCCCCATAACGTCTATAGACAATGGAGCAGCAACATAAAGAGTGTGATTTGGCAATGATGATTCTTCAAATAAATCTTAGACATGTAAATTTTACTCTTGTCATGTATCTGTTCTTATTCTATCATCTAGATGGACTAAATCATGTACATTCTGAAGTCATCCAGCGCCGAGGCTTCCTTTATTGTATAGATGTGTCAGGGATGACTGTGATGATTTTCACCCTGTAGGTGATTTTGAAAGTTTAACACTTGCAAGGTAGTGACAGCTGTCTTGAACTATGCTTAAAATGAAAGTGTACGCCGTTACATGCTGCAAAGTGGAACAGATTCTGATATTCTGGTGTTGGGAATTGAGATGAGAAAACAGCAGAGATATCTCTGAGATGATTTCTAGATTATGAGCTCTGGTTACCTTCTGATTTGGAAAACAAAGTAAAACCAACATTGTCTGCACAGGTAACTCCTAAACAAATTCCAAATGAATTGAAATGGATTGAAAAATTTGAAAATTATTTTTTTAGGTTTTCATTTATTAAAATGTATATTACCAATTATGACATTAAAAACTTGGAAACAAACATTGTTTTCAAGTATCATGGGGCTAGTCTATATTAAAAACTTTTTCATCTTTATCAACTAAACATCAAAATTTGATGTAATTCCCTGCAGTATTTCAGATGTCCTAGAACTAAGAGGTTTTTTTTGCAAAGATGAAGCTTAAAACTGAAGTAATGTCACAGGTATACATTCCTCTAACGGTCATTATTTATGTACAACCTGATCTTTCAACTTGCAGCCTGAATTTTTTCTATATTTTTTTAAGTATTCTTAGAAGATGTAAATTCTAAGAAACGTCTCCTAGTATTTTGCGGTTGAAACAAGCAGTTTTAAGTGTATCAGTATAAGTACAGAGTCATCTAAGCTACATAATTTTACCTTGCTCATTATATTATTTTATTATGCAACCCTCTTCAGTATCTGGCTAGTTTACATTACCAAGAAGCATGTAGGTGGAAACAAGCAGATATGTAGTAAACTATTTTTGTGAGGACGGTTTAAAACATTTCCAAAATGTGCTCTGTCACTACTCCAGAACATTTTCTATCTTTGCAATGAAAAAAATGCTATGGGGACTTTCTAGCTTCCTATGACTTCTTTCATAACTTCAAGATTTTTGACATAGTCCCCTCTACTGACTTGGCATTCTTAGTATTATACAGCTGGTTATTGATATTTTTGGTCTTAGCAGACGGTACAAGACATTTTATTTCTCTCTGTTTCTAATGTGTAATCATCTTCTGAGCAGAATCTGAAATGAAATATCACACCCAACCCTCTTATTCTGAATGGTGAATAATTTCATATTGAGGATTGAATTTGAAAAGAAAGTTGCAATAACGGAGTCATCTGACAGTTGTGGGCTAGAATTGCAGTCAAGTGTCACAGGAACAGTTTTCTACATCAGGGTAGAGTTAAAAAAATAAGATATTTCCTGAAAAGCAGAGCTAATGTATTCTCCATGAACAAAAGAGCTTCAAACATCCTATGACTTGTTAAGATCCTGTCTAGAACCTTAGTGAGTCTCCCACTGCTTTTTTACTCCATCAATTCTAACATGTTTTCACCACTGACAACTACAAATGCTCCACAGATGTCACAGGTCCTAGTGATACCCACACATACATACCAGCAAACTACAGGCCGGTCAGCCTCACCTCCATCCCGGGAAAGGTGATGGAGCAGCTTATCCTGGAGGTCATCAACAAGCAAGTGGAGGAAAAGAAGGTTATCAGGAGTAGTCAGCATGGATTCACCAAGGGGA